>X363_Desmarests_Spiny_Pocket_Mouse__coassemble_79_pt1 | contig 80550 bp, 83 predicted proteins | sample X363_Desmarests_Spiny_Pocket_Mouse__metabat2_high_PE_020 | metagenome-assembled genome bin X363_Desmarests_Spiny_Pocket_Mouse
CTTGTTACACTGTCTGGTATTGTTATGCTTGCTAAGCTTGTGCAACCATTAAATACAGATATACCTATGCTTGTTACACTGTCTGGTATTATTACACTTGTTAGACTTGTGCAATCCTCAAACGCATAATAACCTATGTATGTTACACTGTTGGGAATTTTTACACTTATTAGACTTGTACAACCGTTAAACGTACCCTGACCTATGGCTGTTACTCCGCTCGGTATTGTTACGCTTGTCATGCTCGTGCAACCATTAAACACATAATTTCCTATACTTGTTACACTATCTGGGATTGTTACGCTTGCCAGACTTGTGCAACCGCTAAATGCAGATTCACCTATGTATATTACACTATCTGGTATTGTTATGCTTGTTAAACCTGTGCAACCACGAAAAGCACAACCTCCTATGTGTGTTACACTGTTTAGGATTGTTACGCTTGCCAGACTTGTGCAAGCCCCAAATGCATAATAACCTATGCTTGTTACACTGTTCGGTATTGTTACGCTTGTCAGGTTCGTGCAACCATAAAACGCATAATTTTCTATACTTGTTACACTATCTGGTATTGTTACGCTTATCAGATTTGTGCAAGCATTAAATACAGATTCACCTATGCTTGTTACACCGTCTGGTATTGTTATGCTTTTCAGACTTGTGCAACCAGAAAACGCAAATTCACCTATGCTTGTTACGCTGTTTGGTATTGTTATGCTTGTTAAACTTTTGCAACCATGAAACGCATCAGTAGTTATCCTTGTTACACTATCTGGTATTATTACACTTGTCAGACTTGTGCAACCATTAAATACAGATTCACCTATTCTTATTACACTGTCTGGTATTGTTATGCTTGTTAAGCTTGAGCAATCACTAAATGCAGAAGCACCTATACTTGTTACACTATTGGGAATTTTTACACTTGTCAGACTTGTACAACCATCAAATTCAAATTTACCTATGCTTGTTACACTGTTTGGTATTGTTATACTTGTTAAACCTGTGCAGCCGCTAAAAGCACCACCTATACTTGTTACACTATCTGGTATTGTTATGCTTGCTAAGCTTATGCAGCCACGAAAAGCACCAGCTCCTATACTTGTTACACTATCTGGTATTGTTATGCTTGCTAAGCTTATGCAGCCATTAAAAGCATAAGCAACTATACTTGTTACACTATCTGGGATTGTTACGCTTGTCAGACTTGTGCAATCACGAAAAGCAGAATTACCGATACTTGTTACAGTATATCCGCCTAATTTTGTCGGAATGGATAAATCAGCGGCATTGCCTGTATAGCCAGTAATTTCAGCTGTGCCGTCATCAAGAATTGTGTATTCATAATCACCACTTGTATCAGCATAAGCTGATAAATCCACACCTACAGTAATAATTATAAGCATTACAACTGATAAAAATAAGCTTAAAAATTTTTTCATAAAATTACCTCCCGAACTAAGATTATCACAATATGAGATAATTGTCAATATCTCATATTGTGATTTATTAGAATGTACATATAATGTTTTAGGGGGGGATTATGTGAGATTAAAGGATTTACGCGAAGATAACGACCTGACCCAAACACAAATTGCAAAACTATTAAATGTAAAGCAAAACACATACTCCCAATACGAAAACGGAAAACGTGATATACCCATTGATTTATTGTGGAAGCTTGCAGATTTTTATGAAACAAGTGTTGATTATCTGATAGGAAGAGTAAACAAAAAATAAGCAGTTACTTCAAATGAAGCAACTGCTTATTTTTATTTGAACACAAACTCACCGTTTTCGTAGTCGGCTGTGCATTTTGCACCAAGCTTATTTTCAAGAATCAGCTCGCTCAGCTTATCCTCAATCTTAGTCTGGATAGCCCTTCTGAGAGGTCTTGCACCATAGACCTTATCAAAACCTGCGTGTGCAATCGCATCGACAGCGGCATCTGTAAATTCAATATCAGTGCCAAGCTCCTTAAGCTGTTTTTTAACACCGCCGAGCATACGCATTGCTATTTCCTTAATATCATCCTTTTCAAGCTGATTGAAAACAATAATTTCATCAATTCTGTTTAAAAATTCGGGCTTGAAGGTTGCTTTCAGATCAGCCATTACAAGCTGTTCAATATTTCTGTTTTCATCAGTATCACCGCCGAAGCCCAGTGCTGACTTAGGGTCAGTTATCTTCTGCGCACCCACATTTGATGTCATAATGATAACAGCGTTTTTAAAGCTTACCTTTCTTCCCTGAGAGTCGGTGAGCACGCCGTCCTCAAGTATCTGCAAAAGCATATTGAAAACATCGGTATGCGCCTTTTCAATCTCATCAAACAGAACTACCGAATAAGGCTTTCTTCTGATTTTTTCAGTAAGCTGTCCGCCCTCATCAAAGCCGACATATCCGGGAGGAGAGCCGATAAGCTTTGATACTGTATGCTTTTCCATATACTCACTCATATCGAGCTTGATAATAGCGTCCTCATCACCGAACATTGTTTCTGCAAGTGCTTTGCAAAGCTCTGTTTTACCTACGCCCGTAGGACCGAGGAAAATGAATGAGCCGATAGGTCTTTTAAGATTTTTAAGTCCTGTTCTGCCTCGGCGGATAGCTCTTGCCACACCTGACACAGCCTTATCCTGACCCACAATTCTTTCGTGCAGAATCTTTTCAAGATTTAAAAGTCTTTCGCTTTCCTCCCTGGTAATCTGCGTTGCAGGGATTCCTGTCCACGACGACACTACCTTTGCAATATCCTCGGTAGTAATTTCCTTAACCTGATGTGAAGAAAGATTTTTCCACTTCTCCTTTTCATCATCAAGCAGGGTTTTCAGGCTCTTTTCCTTATCACGTATCTCTGCCGCCTGCTCATAATTCTGTGCACGGACAGCGGACGCCTTTTCCTCCTCAAGTGAAACAAGCTCCTTTTCCATTTCCTTTAAATTATCAGGAACGGTATACGCCTTAAGTCTTACACGTGAGGCAGCCTCATCAATCAGATCAATTGCCTTGTCAGGCAGAAATCTGTCTGCAATATAGCGTGACGAAAGCTTAACCGCATCCTTTATGGCATTATCACTTATTTTCACCTTATGGTGAGCCTCATATTTATCACGGATACCTTTCAGAATTTCAATAGTTTCCTCTTCAGTTGGCTCACCGACTGTAACAGGCTGAAATCTTCTTTCAAGAGCCGCATCCTTTTCAATATTCTTTCTGTATTCGTCAATAGTGGTTGCACCGATAACCTGAATTTCACCGCGTGCAAGGGACGGCTTCAGTATATTAGCCGCGTCTGTTGCACCCTCGGCTGCACCCGCACCCATTATTGTGTGCACCTCGTCAATAAAAAGAATAACATCCTTGGCATTTGACACCTCGTCCATTGCCTTTTTTATTCTTTCCTCAAAATCACCGCGGTATTTTGTGCCTGCAACCATTGAGGTTAAATCAAGTGCGACAAGCTTTTTATCGGCAAGAAGCTCAGGAACCTCGCCCTTAACTATTTTCAGTGCAAGACCCTCCGCTATTGCAGTTTTACCTACACCCGGCTCACCGATAAGGCAAGGATTATTTTTTGTTCGTCTTGACAAAATCTGAATAACACGCTCTATTTCCTCTGCCCTGCCGATAACGGGATCAATTTTGCCCTCCTTGGCAAGTGCTGTCAGATCCTTTCCGAACTCATCAAGGGTAGGTGTTTTTGACTTTGCACCGCGTCCTCTGCGTCCGCTTTCCGCACTTGGTGATACTCCTCTGCCGACAGAGGAAACCACCTGTTCAAAAAGCTGATTTTCATCAATTCCTGCTGAGTTGAGAAATCTGACAGCATAGGAATCGTCCTCCCTCAGAAGTGCTAAAAGCAGATGCTCTGTATCAACAAAGGAATGCAGCATACCTCTTGCTATCTGAAAGGCAGCATCAAGTATTCTTTTGCTTCTCGGTGTGAAATCATCGGGAGTAAGCCTTGTAGGATTGCCCACACCAATGTTATTTTTAATGAATTTTTCTATATCATCGGCAGCGACACCCTTGCCGTCAAGAACTGAATAGGCAACGCCTGCTCCCTCCCTGACAAGTGCAAGCAGAATGTGCTCACTGCCTACATAATTATGTCCTAAATTTTCTGCAGCCTTAATTGCAAGGTTTAATACCTCGCTGGCTTTTTGTGTAAAATAATTAAATCTGTACATAGTTATACCTCCATTCAGGGATAACTAAAACAATCATTATCCCTAATCAAGAATTTTTCTAATATAACCGGCACGAAGCTTGTTTGCATCATCGGCAGTAAAGCTGTCATCCTTGGTATCGGCAATAATTGATGCTGTACCGAGAGAGTAGAGCATTTCGCCGATTTTCTCAAAGCTTACACCTTCATTATTGTCAAATATATTCATCGCAATACCTAATCTTGCAAGCGAAATCAGGCTGTAAAATTCTTCAGAGCTTAGCTGTCTTGCCATTTTCAGCGTTCCCATTGCTCTGAAAATTCTGTCCTCGTAATTACCATAGTCAATTAAATCCTGACGGCACACCCTTTCCTGCTTTGCAATCTGCTGATATATTGCTCTGAGATTTTCAATAGCACTCTGTTCGGTTATACCAAGGCTTATGTCATTTGAAATCTCATAAAAACAGCCGTTTTCAAAGACAGGCTTAATTGAAAAGCCAAGCTTTGACACCATATTTATTAGTGCTGAAAGCATTCCCTTTTCACATATACCCGGCAGATGCAGCATATACGCTGCTGTCATTCCCGTACCGAGCTTCATAGGATTTGATGTAAGAAAACCCAAACGGCTGTCAAAGGCAATATGCATATTTTTAATAAAAATATCATCAAGCTCATTTGCCTTTCTGAATGCTTCGTCAATATTATCACAGCCGCTCATAACGGTTATGCAAATATGGTCCTCCTCACAAAGCATAACAGATATGCTTTTATCCTTTGAAACAAGGACAGCGCCATAGCTATCCTGTGCTGCAAGCTGCTTGCTGATTATGCCCTTTTCAGCCAAAGAAATTTTTTGAATACCATTCAGCTTATCAAACTCAATCAAATCAAATTCGCCTGCAAGCTTTGAATTCTGCACACAGGCAAAAACCTTTTTGCAAAAGGATTTTCTGACATCGTCGCTCATTCTTACAGGAAACGGCAGACCGCTGACATTTCTTGAAAGTTTTATTTTTGATGCAAGGCATACATCCGAGCCTTCACCGCTTTTGCTGTACCAGTTATTCATTTCTGCCCTCCGTCATTTCCTTTATCTTATCTCTTAAAACTGCCGCATCCTCAAAACGCTGTTCTTTAACAGCGGTGTCAAGCTGTTGCTTAAGGCTGTCAAGCTCATTCGGCTTTTCGTCATTCACAGAATGGTTAACAGCATCCTCATAGGTGATAAATTTTCCGATATGCTTTGTTTTGCCGTGTATTTTTTTTATTGAAGGTTCAAGCTTATCGCTGAACTTATCATAGCAGTCACTGCAGCCGATACGTCCGCTTTTAACTATATCATTAAAGGATGAGCCGCAGGTTTTACATCTTTCAACACCTGCAAGCGAGTTCATTGCCGCAACGCCTGCACCGAGAAAATTGCCGAGAAAGCTGTCGCCGAAAAATTCATTCATTGACGGCATTCTGAATTCATCCATAACACCAAGCTCTGCCGCACATTCACTGCAAAGGTGCATTTCCTCCCTCTTACCGTTAATACTTTTTTTAATATGTGTTGTTGCTTCGTTTTTGTTACAATGCTGACATAACATAAAAAATCACTCCTTATACTAACTAAAATATGTTACTAACATTTGCTTTAATTGATTTGCCCTGATTTGATTTTTCAAATCCTCAGGCAGTCCTTTAAAATTATTATCGCTGATAACAGCAAGCATCATCTGCCCTGCCTTGTCACTTAAAAGACTTTGATAATTGAGATTATAAATATGAGTTCTCGCATTCTTTTCATCAATTTCACTGCCGATTGAGTTAATAAGTGAAAGAATGGCGTTGTCCTTTGTTGCACGTGTAATCATTATGCATCCGCCGCCGCCGCGCCTTGACTCAATTCTGTAACCCTGTTCAGGTGTAAAGCGTGATGTAATAACATAATTAATCTGGCTGGGCACACAGCCAAGCTGTGCCGCAAGGTCATTACGCTGAATCTGAACAGTAGGTGTTTCGTCATCAAACATTTCAAGTATCATATCAGCAATAACGTCACTGAGCTTCATTTTCCTATCACTTCCTTTTCACAGGTCAAGGTCAGATTTTAATTTGTCTTTGACTTTCTTTGACCTTCTATTGTCATAATAGCACAAAGGTCAGTAAAAGTCAATAACTTTTTTTGACTTTCTTTGACTTTTATTTTTCCGTTAAATACAAACAAAAAATCACGGACATAATGCCCGTGATTTTTTATTACATATTATTTTTCATTAATCAACTGCTTCAACCTCAAATGAGAAATTAAGCGGTTTGAGATAGCCGAAATTAATCCAATGCTCCTTACTCGGAATAGGACCGCAGCTTCCTGAGCCTGTGCCCCTTACAAAGCCGTCAACAGTAACATAGGTTGTATCAGTATCAGGCAAATCCTCAATATGCTTTGCTTTTTTAAGCCGACCGAGTGTAAAGTGGTTTGCATTGAAATTTATATATCTTTCAAGCGCTGTGAACTTAAGACCCTTTCCGTCCTCATTTGTGAGGACACTGTAACGGACATCACCCCTGTTGCCTGAATCCTGCGGCTTGATATACTTATGAGCCATATCTGTAACAGTTGTTTCATAAACACCTATCGGTGCGTGCTCCTTAAAATCGGAATAATTTTCAAGAGGACCTCTGCCGTAGTATTTAACCTTTTCAAGCTCGCTCTTGAGCTCAGCGTGAACACCGAAGCGAGGGAGCTGGTCAGTGAGAGGACACACCTTTTTAAGTGATGTGCTGATTGTCATTTTTCCGTTCATATCAAAGCAATAGTCAACAGTTGCCCTTGCAAGAACAAAAATGCCTCTTGTAACAAAATCATATACTGTGCTTACAAATCTATGGTCACCCCTGCTCCTAACATCACAGGAAACAAGCTTCGGCTGAGCACAGTCAAGACCGATTATTTTCCAGAAAATAACCATATACTGGTCGTTATCAAGCCTGCCTCTGTAAATATGAGGAACAAAGCCGTTAGCCTTGTCAATCGGATTAGCTTTAAGGTAATCAACACCGTTTTTTACATAGCTGACAAGACCCTTGTTTTTATCAAACAGTGCACTGCCGTTATCAAAGCTGACATTGATAATATTTCCCTTAACAGACATATCTGCAAATTTAGTCTGATTATCAGACCTTTTAAGCTCTGCCTGTGAAACGATAACCTGCTCAACAGCAATCTCCGCACCGCTGTTTTTATCTGTATAAGTGAAGTTAACAAATACGTCCTTATCAGTCTGTTCAAAATGCTTTGAGTTAATCTGAACTCTTTTCTTAGCGCCTGCAGGGATAACGCTTGATACTGTGCCTGACTCTTTGCTTTCACCGTCAACCATAACAGCAAAATCAATCTTAATATCAGAGCTGTCTGCAAAGTTTCTTGTATTCCACAGCTCAAAAAGATTTGCGCTTATCTGTTCGGCTCTGATAGGACGATAGCAAATCTTCATTTCAATCGCACCGCTTGACGGTTTGCGGTCAGGATAGAAAAGACCGTCAACACAGAAATTGCCGTCGTGAATAGGCTCATTATGGTCGCCGCCGTAGGTCCACTTGTATTTTGCATTTTCATCATAAACGCTGTGGTCTGCCCATTCCCAGATACAGCCGCCCATAAACTGCTTTGAAGAATAGAAAAGCTGCATATATTCCTCAAGTCCGCCGGGACCATTGCCCATTGCATGAGCATACTCACACTGGAAGAAGGGCTTGCCCTTATATTTATCCCCTGCTGTGCCCTTAAGAATTTTTCTCATAAGGTCCTGAGTGCCATACATATGTGAAACAACATCATATGCCCAGCGCTTGCTGCGGATTACACCCTCATAATGAACGGGAATTTCAGGATTTGCATTTTTCAGATATTCATAGCATACATCCTGACACTTGTAGCCGCCCGACTCGTTGCCGAGGCTCCACATTGTAATACTCGGATGATTTTTATCTCTTTCATACATTCTCTTAACCCTGTCAAGATAATGCATAGTCCAGCTTGTGTCATTACTTAATCTGTTGGGATTATATGTTGTATGAGGAACTGCATAAAAACCGTGAGTTTCAATATCCGCCTCGTCAACAACATAAAGACCATACATATCACACATTGTTAAAAATGCAGGATCAGGAGGATAATGAGAGGTACGCACTGCGTTGCAGTTATATTCCTTCATCAGCTTAATATCAAGTTCCATATCATCAAGGCTCATTGCATAGCCCTTGGTCATATGAGTATCGTGGTGATTAACACCCTTGAATTTGATTGCCCTGCCGTTAAAGAGGAATACCTCGCCGTCAATTTCAACATTCTTAAAGCCGAAATAAGTGCGTATTGCCTCAAGCTCTTTGTCATCTTTATAAAGAACGATAGTCAGCTCATAAAGCTTTGGAATTTCAGCACTCCACTCATCAACACTGAGATTTGTGAGAGAAACACCCTTTTCAGGCAGCAGCTCTGCACTTATGACAGGCTTATCCTCTGCTGATTTAATTTCAATTTTTGTATTTTTTTCAAAGCATCCTTCAACTGAAATATCAAGATTATATGTGCCGTCACTGTTCTTTGATGAACGAAGTGTGAAATCGCTGATATAGCTGCTTTCAAATTCTGTTATAAACACATCACGGAATATACCGTTTTCACGGAACATATCCTGACATTCAAGATAGGAACCGTTGCTCCACTTGTAATTGACAGCGACAATTTCATTAGTGCCGTCATTTAAAAATGCAGTAATGTCAAACTCAGCAGTATTATGCGAGCCCTCGCTGTAGCCCACATACTCGCCGTTGATATAAACCGCAAGAGCACCTGCGACGCCTAAAAATGAAAGTGTGCGGCGTTTGTCTGTATTTTTAACATCAACTGTTTTTCTGTAAATTCCCACAGCAACATCAGCAGGAATATGCGGCGGCTTTTTGGGAAACGGATAGCGTGTATTTATATACGCTATCTGGTCATAGCCTGTTCTCTGCCAAGTGCATGGTACTGTTACCTTATCAAAGCCCGCCGTATCAGTATCAAGCACTTCAGGAACATAGCTTAATTTTTCAAAGTATGCAAAATCCCATTCACCGCTGAGCATTGTTACCCTGTCAGACTTATATCTCTCATTCTTATAGTCTGTTTCCGCAAGTTTTTTTGATGAGGAGAACGGAATAAAATAACTCCTTGCATCAAGCTTGTTTTTCTCATAAATGCTGAAATCAGTATGCAGATTTCTGTTTACACTGTACTTCATAAATTTACCCCTTTGCTTTTATTAAAAATATATCAATAAAGAATTGTTGTATCGAAAACTTTTTCTCCGTTCTGATTCCAGCCTTCTATTTTGTAATTGTCGGCATTCAATGTCAGTTTATTGGCAACAAATTCTTTGCCGTCAATTATACCGCCGTCAACATAAACATTTATTCCGTCTTTTTCAAAAAAATCAACAGTATGCAAATGTCCGCTTAAAAGCTGGATTACTCCGAGTCTGTTAAAATTTTCATATGCCTTTTTACTCAGATCTTCTTCAATACAGACATCGTTTGAATGAACCAATACAAAAGTTTTTTTATCTTCCGCAGCTTTCTTTTGAGAAAGCCAGTTAATCATATCCTTACGGTACTCATTATAATTATCAAGACCGCCGTATTCAGGGTGACTGTCTTCCTTGTCCTCCCCGCTGTCAAGAACAATAAATTCATAAGGACCATATGAAGTGTCAAAATAGAAGCCCTCCATACCAAGATAATCTACAAGCTTCGATGCATATGCACCTCTTGTTTCGTGATTGCCCCTTACATATATAACAGGCATTATACCTTTTGAAAGTGTACCGCCAAACTCAACTATATTTGTTACAATATCTTTTTCTGTCATAAGACCTGCCGCAGGATCACCAAGTAAAATAACACCATTATAATCACCTGCATTTTCACAGGCAGCATATGCTTTTTCGAGTCTTATATGCCAATCTGAAACTGTCAGATAAGACTGATTATCCCCGGCAGGAACGCTGAATTTGTAATAATCGGAATACACCTCTTTTCCCAATCGGCTGCCATAACTCAAATCTGCTATAACTCTTTTTGAGCCTACTCTGTAGCTGCCTGAATTAAGCTGTTCTTTAGGTACATTTATTGTATGAATTCTGCTGTCAGTTTTTAATCTGCCTGCACTTTCATCATACTTAATAATGCTTTTACCGTTAAATTCATACTCAATAAACCCTGTGCCATTATCGTTTGTCGCAAAAACCACTGCATAATCACTGCCGTTATCAATAACCATAGGAGCAGATGTTATTTTGTAAGCACAATACGGAAACAAAGACAAAACACCGCCGCCCGCTGCACACAGCACCATAACAACTGAAATTACTTTTTTTACTGTCTTTCGCTGAATATTCGGCATAACACAGCAAGAAATACTATCGCAAGGATAAGGAAAGTGTAAGGCATAGCCTGTAAAATCATCTGATTTGCATACTGCTGTGTTTCTACACCTGAGCCGATATAAACACCGACAGTATAAATAACAAAAAATATACTGTATGCAAATGAAATTATATATAATATTTTCATCGGCAGCTTCAAAGTATAATCACTGCCTTTTTTTGATTTTACAACATAAAACATCATCAATGTCACTGACACTATAATTGCAAGGCAAAGTAAAGTCATACAAAAACCATTGAACAAAACAATATCAGTAAAAACATATGTAGTTCTTAAACCATAATTAACAGATGCTGCTAACCCGATAACAAATGCCAAAACAGCAGCAGTTTTTTTATTTGACAAAAAGTTTCTTATCTTTCCCATATTCAAAACTCTCCTATCATATATCAATTCATTATCTGACAGATTGCAATTATACAGTAACATTTCTTAAATTTTATCTCAACTGTTTTCCGTAAATTCCCAACAGCATTGAATAAAATACAGAACTTTCTAAACATTAGCTATAGATAGTATAGCATAATATAATGACAATTACCACAACAAAAAAATTTAAGCAGGTAAAATTTTCCCTGTTCAGACGCTTTCACATATTTCTGTCGAAAAACTTTTTTTATTTTGCGGCAGAAATTGAGATTGTTTAAGAAAAATGCAAAATCATACAGTCCTTATCGCACCTGACTTTAACAGCAAACAGATTTTTCAGAGAGATTGAAAACATTGAATAAATATTATATAATACCATTATAATCATAAAGAAATGAGGAATTTAATATGGCGGCACAGATTATTGCCATAATAATTTTTGTTATAATGTTTGCATTGATTATTATGGACAAAATTCCGCGTCAATGGGTAACACTCGGCTGCGGACTTGCAACAATTGTTGTTGTATTCGGCATTTGTATGAAAAGCCCCGATGCAATTATGGAAACACTCAACATAAAAAGCATTTTCACTCCCGGCTTCTGGATAGCACACGGTCAGGCAGAGGAAAGCTCCGCAGGTATAAACTGGGCAACAATAATATTTATTGCAGGTATGATGGTAATGGTGGAGGGTATGGCAAAGGCAGGCTTCTTCCGCTGGCTGTGCCTGACTATAGCCAAGGCTGTCAAATATAAGGTTATGCCCATACTCGTTACATTTATGATAATGAGTGCTTTTCTTGCAATGTTCATTGACAGCATAACGGTTATTCTGTTTTTAGCCGCTGTCACAGTTGAGCTTTCACAGCTCCTGAAATTCAATCCTGTGCCTATGGTATTGGCTGAAATTTTCTGTGCTAATTTAGGCGGCTCTGCCACAATGTGCGGTGACCCGCCGAATATCATTATAGGCACTGCACTCGGCTACAGCTTTGCTGATTTCCTGACTAACACGGGTGTTATAGCAGGTCTGTCGCTTGTTGTTACAGTAATATTTTTCTACTTTGCATTCAAAAAGGAGCTTACCGCAAACAGCAGTAATTCAGCTGATCCGTCAGCATATCCGAATCCAAGTGATGCTATTGAGAGCAAAAAGGATTTTATTATCAGCACTGTTATATTTATAATAGCAGTAGTTCTTCTTGTTACACACGCTCAGACAGGACTGACTGTTGCATTTATCGGTGTTGCAATTGCTGCCGTAACACTGCTTACCTCTTACAAAAACACCGGCTATATATTAAAACGTGTAGACTATAAAACACTTCTGTTTTTCATAGGACTCTTTATTGTTGTGGGTGGTCTTGAACAAACGGGAGTACTTGAAATGATAGCTGAATTTATAGGTAAAATCTGCGGCGGAAACATTCTTATTATGGTATTTGTTATTCTTTGGATTTCTGCGGTTGCAAGTGCAATAGTTGACAACATTCCGTTTGCCGCAACAATGGTGCCTGTTATCAAAACTCTTGCAGCAACATCAGGTGCTGATTTAGGCGTGCTTGCATGGGGTCTTGCAATAGGAACAGACATTGGCGGCAGTGCAACACCAATAGGTGCATCTGCAAATGTTGTTGGAACATCAGTTGCAGCAAAGGCAGGTCACCCTGTAAGCTGGGGCAAATACTGCAAAACAGCAGTGCCTGCCACAATTATAGTTTTGCTGATTGCAATGGTTGTTATTAAGTTCAGATATTTTTAAGGAGGCATAATCTATGGAAAAGCAAATGATTATATCAATCGGCAGAGAATACGGTGCAAACGGTCACTATATTGCCGACAGACTGGCTGAAAAATACAATATTCCTGTCTATGACAGACATATGATTGAATACATTGCAAAAGAAAAAAATCTCGACCTTAATAATCTGAAAAAATATGATGAAAAAATGAAAAATATATTGTTTTCAAGAACAGTAAACGGTCACAGCAGCTCACCTGAGGATGCAATTGCACAAATGCAGTTTGACTTTTTAAGAGAAAAGGCAGCGGCAGGAGAAAGCTTTGTTGTTGTGGGACGCTGTGCGAACTCGGTATTAAAGGACAATCCTAATCTTATAAGCATATTTATTACAGGAGATATGGATGTCAAGGCAAAAAGAATTTCAGAACTGTTTAATGTAACAATTAAAGAGGCTGAGGCTATGATTATTAAAAACAATAAAAAAAGAAAACAGTATCATAATCATTACTCAAAAGAAAAATGGGGCGACTCACGCTACTATGAATTAACAGTCAACACATCAAAAATAGGTGCCCAAAAGGCTTTTGAAATTGTTGATGCATATGTTCAAAGCCGAATGTCATAAAATAAAAAATAAAAGGCAGTGTTAACTGCCTTTTATTTTTTATATCGCTATTGACTTTGGTATGATTTCATACTATAATACGTTAGGTCAGTACGATTTCATACTATCGGAGGTATCTTATGATAATTTCTGCATCAAAAGAAATTAAACGATTTAATCATCTCATCAGCGAAACCGAAGCCTTATATCACGAAATAGCTTTAAAATTAGGTTTGTCCGACAGTGCACTGCAAATTCTTTATACTGTCTGCAATAACGGCGAATGCTGTCCGTTACAGGAAATCTGCCGAATTTCGGGAATAAGCAAGCAAACAATTAATTCGTCACTGAGAAAGCTTGAAGCAGATGATATTGTATATCTTGAGCAAATCAGCGGCAAAAGCAAAAATGTCTGCCTTACAGAAAAAGGAAAATGCTTAGCCGAAAGCACTGTGGCAAAGCTGATTACAGCCGAAAACGAAATTTTTTCATCATGGTCTGACGATGATTTAGACAAATACCTTAAGCTTACTGAGCTTTATTTAAAAGAACTTAAGAAAAAATCAGATGAGTTTTAACAGGAGGAAAAATGAAAATTCAGTTATCAGAGCACTTTGATTTCAGGAAGCTGCTTCGTTTCACCTTTCCGTCAATAATTATGCTTATATTCACATCTGTTTATGGTGTTGTCGACGGATTTTTTGTATCAAATTATGCAGGCAAAGAACCATTTACTGCTGTCAACTTTATTATGCCTGTATTAATGCTGCTGGGCTGCTTTGGCTTTATGTTCGGCACAGGCGGAGGTGCATTGATATCAAAAACAATGGGTGAGGGCGAAAGCGAAAAAGCTAAGAAAATATTCTCACTGATTGTATACACATCAATTGCCTGCGGAATTCTGCTGTCCGTTTTAGGCTTTATCGTTATAAAACCTGTTGCCTCATTGCTTGGTGCAGATGGACAGCTATTGACAAACAGTATTAAATATGCAAATATTATTCTTATTGCAGTTCCGGCATATATTCTTCAATACGAATTTCAATGTCTGCTTGTCACTGCGGGAAAGCCAAACTTGGGACTGTATATTACAATAGCGGCAGGATTGACTAATATCATACTTGATGCACTGTTCGTTGCAGTATTCAAATGGGGTCTTGAGGGTGCCGCAGCAGCAACAGCAATAAGTCAGTTTGTCGGCGGAATTATACCGTTGATTTACTTCGCCTGCCCAAACAAAAGTCTGTTAAGGCTGGGCAAGGCAAGTTTTGATTTCAGGGCATTATTCAACACCTGCACAAACGGGGCATCAGAGCTTATGAGCAATATTTCAATGTCAATTGTAAATATGCTGTATAATGTGCAGCTTCTTAAATATGCAGGCGAGGACGGAATTGCCGCATATGGAGTTCTGATGTATGTAATGTTTATATTCCAATCCGTTTTTTTGGGATATTCTGTAGGAACAGCACCGATAATCAGCTATCACTACGGTGCGCAGAATCACAGCGAGCTGAAAAGCCTGCTTAAAAAAAGTCTTGTGTTGACGGGAGTTTTTTCAATAGCAATGTTTGCGGCAGCACAGGCTCTTGCAAAACCGCTTTCAAATATTTTTGTAGGCTATGATGAAGGACTTTTTAATATGACTGTCAGAGCATTCTCGATTTTTGCATTTTTATTCCTCTTTTCGGGATTTGCAATTTTCGGCTCGTCATTCTTCACGGCGCTCAATAACGGATTTGTTTCGGCAGCAATTTCATTTCTGAGAGCACTTGTATTTCAGATTGTTTCAGTGCTCATCTTTCCTCTGATTTGGCAGTTAGACGGTATATGGATGTCAACAGTTATTGCTGAATTTCTTGCCGTAATTGTTACAATAATATTCCTGAAAGCAAACAAGAAGAAATATCATTACTGATATTTCTTCATAATATTTCTACCCATTTTGAAAAATGATTACAGCAAAAATCACACTTTCTGATTTTATCAAAAAATAAGCTATACTGATTCTGACAGATACCGTAACTGCCGCATATATCAACCTTAGGAACGCCTTTTGATGTAAGTATCGGATTACGCTCACCAATCCAATATTTGCAGGTTCCGCAAATCTTTCTGTCGGTTTTACTCAGCACAGTTCAACACCCCTTAATTTATATCGTTATTATATCTGTATTACAGATAATTGTCAATATCTGTTTTACAGATATGCATAATTATTATGAGGTGATAATTATGCAGTTCAAAAATTTACGAAGTATCAGAGAAGACAGAGATATAAAACAAAAAGAAATTGCACAAATACTTAATGTTTCTCAAAACACCTATTCACAATATGAAACAGGTGTAATTGCTTTAACTGCAGAAGTTCTGATAAAACTATCTGATTATTATAAAGTGAGCATTGATTATTTACTTGACAGAACTGATAATCCGAAAATAAATAATTAAATTACAACACTATTTTAAAATGAAAAAAGCACTCATCAGAGTGCTTTTTTCATTAAATATATGATTATATTGCTTATTCACAAATTAATAAGCCATAGCCCTTGTGGCGGTTATAAACAATTTTTGTTTCACCGTCAACACCAAGATAAACGAAAAAGCTGTGACCGAGCATTTCCATCTGAACTATTGCCTCATCATCGGTCATCATCTGCGGTGAAATCGTTTTCTTTCTTCTTATTTCCACTGAGCTTGAATCAAACTGTTCAAAATTATCCATTGAAACATCTTCATCAAACGATTCCATTGCAACTGCAATTTCATCTATACCACCCTTTCTCTTTTTATCAACAAGTAATGTTTTAAGCTTTCTGAGCTTACGCTTCAAATCATCAACAGCCATATCAACTGCAGGCTCAATTCGGTCTGCTGTTGCCTCGCCCTTTACAAATGAACCTATATTCAAAACTGTTATATCACATTTATAGCCGTCCTTTTTCTTAGCTAAGGTCACGTCAAATGCCGCTGAATCAGGCAGCATTTTTTCAATTCTCTTAAGCTCCTTATCAATACCGTCCTTAGCACCCTGCTTTAATTCAAAGCCTCTTGCTGCAATGTTAATCATAATATCATTCCTTTGCTGTGAAATCAGGGATAAAACTATTCCCTGTAATTTAATTATATACTATTTTTCAAATAAATAACAGTATTTACATTACTCCTAAAATTTGGTATAATATTCAGGCAATAAAAACCATGGAGCATTTATGGAAAAAGAAAGAAGAAATTTATGTGACAAGCTGAATACTCTGCTTTTCGGCAAGGATTTAAGAGTAACCGAAGGCGAGCCTTATACAGAGGTCAGAGAGTATGATTTTTCCTCCTATTACCCTGTCGATAAATATATAAAAAAGCAGGAAATACCAAAGGAAAATATTTACGATATAGGGGATTACGGTGCAGGTACTGACAAGGCAGACAATGCACCGTTTATTAATTCTGCCATTGAAGCTGCGGCAAAAACAGGAGGAACTGTTCTTGTTAAAGATGGTGAATACACATCAACAACTGTTATTCTCAAATCAGGTGTAACTCTGTTTATTGCAAATAATGCTTCGATTATTTCAAACAAGACGGGCACAGGATACGAAAAGTACAGAGCAATTATATATGCAAAAGGCTGCAATAATATCACAATAACAGGCGGAGGCAAAATCTGCGGCAACGGTCACCTTTTCGGCAGAAAGCCTGTCTCTGACAGCAACAATACAGAGCCTGCTGAATATATTGATGTTATTGAAATGCGCCGCGACTACCGCTCACAGCTCCGCTTTGCACACGAAAGCAAATACGGCGGACCTGTAATTCTTACAGAATGCAGTAATATTACAATAAACAACATTATTATTGAAAACAGTGCTTACTGGACATTCAAGCTTTCAAACTGCAGCAGAGTCAGAATATCTGACTTTGTAATAAATAATAACAGAAACGTGGCAAATGCCGACGGAATAGATATTGCAGGGTCAAGCGACATAGATATTAATCACTGCTTTATTTCAACCGCAGATGACGGTATAGTAATAAAAAATGCAATATGGCTCGGCAACCGCTCAGCTATGAGCAATATAACAATTGCTGACTGTGAGATAATCAGCAGAACGAATGCCATCAAGGTTGGAACTGAAACAACTTATGATATAAAAAACATACGTATTAATAATTGCAGACTGCTTATGACAGATTTATATCCCGGCTCTGTTTCGGGAATTTCGCTTGAAGCCTGTGACGGTACAAAATTGTCAGAGGTTTACATAGAAAACATAGCTATGGACAGATGCACCTGCCCTGTTTTTATCAGACTCGGCAACAGAAACAGAGCAGCAGAAGTAAATACGCAGAGTGCAAATGCCATTGAATTCGGTGCAAAAGCACAGAAAGGCGGAGAAGCGGACAAAAGGCTGTTTGACGGAGCAAGTGAAATAAACAATATTTTCATATCAGACATTAAAGCTGACAATGCTGAGCTGCCGATAATTATTGCCGGCTATAAACAAAAGGGCAAAATCAAAAGAGTAAAAAATGTAACTCTTGAAAATATACTAATCAACTATGCCGATATACCTGAAACGGTTGACAGAAGGCTGTTTATTCCCGAATACACTAAGGTATACCCCGAATGCTGGAGATTCAGAAATCTGCCTGCATACGCAATGTGGATAAGGCACGCTGAAAATATAACAGTTAAAAACTTTACCTGCAATCATCCCCTGCCCACCTGGAAAAAAGAAATAATCAAAATCGACTGTATTTAACAAAAACGCTTCGGATAAATTAACTTATCCGAAGCGTTTTATAATTCTATTAATCTTCACTTGTCGGTTCAGTTGTAGTTTCAGGCTCGGTAGTTGTAATAATCTCACCGTAAACCTGAAGAATAACCTCATCACCCTTAGCAACAGTTTCACCGGCTGCAGGTGCCATACCGTGATTCTGCTTTACTGTGTTGACAGCATAGCCCATATCATTATATATTTCAACGGTTGAAACAGTAAAGCCTGCTTCCTCAAGCTTTTTCTTAGCCTCCTCAAGCGGCAAGCCGCCTACATCGGGAACCTGAGCTGTTTCAATACCCTTGCTTACTGTAAGAACAATCTCCGTTCCCTCAGTAACCGTTTCGCCTGCTTTAACACTTTGCTTAAAGATTATACCTTCGGAAGCATCCTTTGAATATTCCTCTTCAAAAACAATTTTGAACTGCTGATTCCATGCACCGTTATTTTCAACATTACTGCGATTATAGCCTGCATCCACAAAATTCGGGACATCATATGAACCGAGTGTAACGGTTTCACTCGGAGCATCCGAATTATTACTGTTACCTCTTGTGAGAATAACAGCACCTGCAACAGCGGCTGCAATTATGCAGATAACCAGAATAATAATGGCAATTTTTTTGCCCTTGCCGCCATTATCCTTTTCCTCATATTCCGACGGATAGCTGCGGCGGATTTCCTCCCTTTCAGGCTGAATTTCTTTAGGCTCTTCTTTATGAACGGGCTGTGCAGCGGCTGCCTGTACAGACGGTGCGGCATTAAGAAGCTCTCTGAATGTGCTTACAGTCTGTATACGCCTTTCAGGATAAATCTGCAAGCCGCCGCCAAGTGCCTTTATAATATGTGTGGGAATATTTTCTGCAATGCTGTTGGGAATCATCAGCTTATCATTTGTTTCTCTTGATTTTGCATCAGGAGGATTTTGACCGACCAAAGCTCTGAACACGCAGGCAGAAAAAGCATAAATATCAGTTGCAGGGCACATTTTATGATTATTGTCGTACTGCTCAAGTGCAGTATAGCCCTCATTGACATTAAACTCCAGCTCTGATGCAAAGGCATTAGCCTCAGAAATACAGAAGCCTTTCAACCTTATTTTTCCGTCACGGCAAAGCATAAGATTATCAGGACATATACCCCCGTGAATTATGCCGTTTGAATGAAGAGCTTCAAGAGTGGTAAGCACAGGCATAAACATAATCTGAGCCTTTTCCCATGTTATATGACCGTCAGGTATTCTCAGCAGAAACTCCCTCAGACTGATGGAATCAACATATTCCATAACTGCATAAGCCGTTGAATTTGCTTCAAAAACATCATAGGTTGTTATTACAGCAGAAAGGTTATGCATTTTAATTATGGCAGTCCACAGATTGATAAATGATGTCTTATATCTCTCAAAGCTGTTTTTATATCTTTCTCTTATATGAATATCATTATTGCCCTCAAGCCTGTTGGCGATACCCTTAGGCAGAAACTCCCTTACAACAACCATATTATCAAGCTGTGTATCATAAGCCATATAGGTAACAGCATCGCTGTCGTGATGCGAAACAGCACCTATGATATATCTGTCGTTAAGAACAGTTTTAGGCTGAAGATAAAGCATTTCCGTCTGAGTATCGTTATCATAACCGCAGCTTTCGCATACACTGCCGCTTGTCAGCTCATTAAAGCAGTTTAAACAAAGATTATCTATATCCTTCAAATTATTCACTCCGTTTACAGTATAAGACAGAACTTATACATTATTAGATTTATAATACCAATGATAAAAGCCTTTGTCAAGAATAACAAAGATTTTTAATCCTGCCGTAAATTAATATTAACATTATAATTGAATAAAAATGATATTTATAGTATAATGAATACATTATAGGGTGACAAAACTTGACCCTCACGGAAAGGAATTAACTATGGCATCATTTGCATTAATAAAAGAACTGTCTGAAAAAAAGGATAAAAACGGCAACGGATTTCTGGACCTTATTGTAATAGGCAGTGATAAAAAGGAATACCCTGCAAAAATATGGAGATTTGACAACAACGGACAATTTGAGGCAAACGACGTTATTGAAATTGAATACACTGTTGACAACTACAAAGGCAAAACACAGCTTAATATAACATCAATTAAAAAAGCGCCTGATGAGATGATTTCAGAATTTGTTCCAAGCAGTGAATACGACGGAAAGGCTGTATTTTCAATGCTTCTGTCAAAGGTTAACAATTTCAGTGATGAGGTGCTCAAATCAATTGTATCAAAAATTCTGCTTGATAATCGTGAAGCACTTGAGGTATACCCTGCTGCATACAGACTTCATCACGCAATTGTAGGCGGTCTTATGCTGCACACGGCATCTATCGTTCAGATGGCAGAAAAAACCTGCACAGTTTACCCTAACATAAACAGAGAGCTGCTTTTATCAGGTGCAATACTGCACGACGTGGCAAAAACCTTTGAAATGAACACCGCAAAAAGCGGACTTTGCAGCGGCTACACCATCGGCGGTGAGCTTATAGGTCATCTTGTCAAGGGTGCTATGTATATTGAGGACACTGCCAAGGAGCTTGGAATTGAGGATGAAAAGGTGACTCTTCTTGAGCATATGGTATTATCTCATCACGGTGTGCCTGAATACGGCTCACCCGTAAGACCTATGTTTCTTGAGGCTGAAATTCTGTCAGCACTCGACAGTCTTGATGCAACAATATTTGAAATCAACAATGCAACAAGCAAAATAAATACAGGTGCATTCACCGAAAGACAGTGGGCACTTGATAACAGAAAGCTGTTTAACCACGGTCTTTCATCCACAGAGCATAAAGTCAATTTAGGAGAATAACTTTACATATGGAAAATACAGTTAACGAAAGCTGGACCGAAATTGCAATAACAGTCGAAACAGCAGACATTGAAATTGCAGGCAATATTGCAAATATGGTTGTGCCATACGGAATTTATATTGAAGACTATTCCGATTTAGAGGGCGAGGTTATGGAAATCGCCCACATTGATTTAATTGAAGAAGAGCTTTTAAAAGCTGACCGAACAAAGGGCATTATACACGTTTATGTTAACCCTCACGAAAATCCGCTGGAGGCTGTTTCATTTATTAAAGAAAGACTTGATGCACAGAATATTTCATATGATATTAAAATCGCTGACTGTGCCACCGAGGACTGGGTTAATAACTGGAAGCAGTATTTTCACCCTATGCCCATAGGAAGCAAGCTGCTTATCCGTCCTACCTGGGAGGATGAATATGACGCAGGAGGAAGAAAGGTTCTGCATATTGAGCCGGGACTTGCATTCGGCACAGGCAGTCACCCCACAACAAAGCTCTGCCTCGAAACACTGGAAAATTATGTTGATGAAAATTCAACCGTACTTGACATCGGCTGCGGCAGCGGTATTCTTTCAATTGCCGCCCTGCTCCTCGGTGCAAAAAATGCCTTCGGAGTTGACATTGACTCGCTTGCAGTTAAAACAGCAATAGCAAATGCTGCGGAAAACGGATTTGACACAACAAGGTTCAATGTTGTTCAGGGCAATCTCAGCGACAAGGTTGACGGCAAATACAATCTGATAGTTGCAAATATTGTTGCTGATATTATTATGGAATTTAATAAAGAGGTCGGCAGATTTTTAACTGCTGACGGAATTTATATCACAGGCGGCATAATAGAAACACGCGAGGATGAGGTGCTTTATTCCTTTGCGCAAAACGGCTTTGAGGTCATTGAGCGTTTTGAGGAAAAGGGCTGGCTTGTGTTTGTTGTGAAAAAGGTCAATTAATATAACAAGATTAAAGCAGCAGAGTGTCGGACACGCTGGGGACTGTTGAGAAATGGAACTGAATTTCGTATTTTGTGAGGATTGCTGTACAATGGTACCGCTTTCGAGCAAAAGACGAAAAACGCAAAAAATGGCTTAAACTCGATGTTTAAGCCATTTTTCCATATGCTGCTGCAGAAATATAATGTCGGGCGGATGGTATCCGCCCCTACGATAAGCATATCTGTTAAATTATTTATTTTGCGTGGTTCAGACCACTTTATCGACAGTCTGGCGGCAGAGTGTCAGACACTCTGCAGTTTTTATGTAAATTATTCTTCTATGCCCTGAAGCTGCTTCCAGTGAATTTTACAATATTCTTTTCCATCAATAGGCGGATATTTTTCATCGTCCACTCTTGCAGCATTATTGCATTTATACTCGCCGTCATACGCACAGGGCTGTTCTCCGCCCTCACTGAGTGACGGAATAAATGCTGAAAGGAAAATTGCAAGCACTGCAACAGTAACAGCAGACTTAGCAATTTTGCTGCGCTTATCATCATCAACATTTTTAAGAAGTTTTCCTGCATCAATCTTATCATTAAGCTTGATTTTTTCAAGTATAACAACAGCAAGCTTCATAAGGAAATAGCCGAGAACACCTGCAACGGTGCCGACAATCAGACCTGCGATAACATCTGTTGAATAGTGTACCATCAGGTAAATACGGCTGCCTGCCGTACAAAGTGCAAGTGCAGGGAATAAGTAAGCAATCTTCTTTTTATCTTTCATAAAGCAGATGAACATACCAACCGCAATTTCAGTAACTCCTGTGGTGTGACCTGACGGGAAGGAATAATCGCTCTCAGACAAAGCACCTGCGCCAATATACCATTTCCAGTAATCAGCATTTTCCTGAAGAGTGTTATAGGGTCTTATTCTGAGCGCCATAGGCTTTACAATTATATTTGTTACCAGAGTACCGATAACAATTGCAAAAATTAATGTTAAGCCGTATTTTCTTGTTTTTTTGAACAGACTAAGCACAACACCGAGAATAACAACGGGTATAACAAAAGCCTCATCGCCCAGTGTGGTAAAGAATTTTGCCACATAGGTTAAAAAATCATTCTGCATTGAGCCGAAAAAGTGAAATACCCACAAATCAAAATTGTAAAACACTTTGTCAATGCTTTCTCCTAAAGTCAAAAGTATAGGATTCATAAGTTTACCTCCTCTGAAATATAATGGTTTCAGCAGTTTTGGAAATCAAAACCATACATTACTAATATATATTATCAAAGTTCGGAAAAAATTTCAACATAAATTGTACTATGTTTGTTAATATTGTGGTAAAATGTTTATGGTAACATATATCAAAATCACAGAAAAGGAAATGAAATGATTACAAATCCATACAAGGTGCTCGGTGTTCCTGACGGTGCAAGTGAGGAAGAGTGCACAAAGGCATATAAAAAGCTTGCAAAAAAATATCACCCTGACCTTAACCCCAACGATAAATCGGCAGAGGAAAAAATGGCGCAGATTAATGCTGCATACGATCAGATTAAAAGCGGAGCTGCCGATAATAATTACAATCCATATACAGGCTTTTACGGTCAGAGCAGACAAAGCTCATCAGGCAGTGCACCTGACTATCTGACATCGGCTGCGCAGTTTATCAGAACAGGTCAGTATCAGCAGGCAATTAATCTTCTGAATAATATTGAGGACAGAAATGCACGCTGGTATTACTTATCCGCCCTTGCCAATATGGCACTGAACAATCAGTCCGTTGCTGAGGACCATATCAGAAGTGCATATGCTAAAGAGCCGAATAACCCCACATACAGACGTGCTTATGAAAGCATAATAAACGGCAATAATCCGCTTAATTCAAATCCATTCACAGGATATTACACATATCAGAGCTACAGCGGTGATGACAGCAATAATGGTACACATTATCAAAAACGTTATACAGTAAGACGAAACACAAGCTGTCTTGGCAGAATTTTCAGAATTATTCTTGTTATCATAGCTGTCAGGCTTATTTTCAGGCTGATATTTTCTTTTGGTTACAGAACACCGAGAAGATATTATTACAGACAGCCCACAACGCAGTATTCACAGCAATATGATTATAATGACAATTCAGACATTTTCGGCGACAGCAGCGGAGAGAAAGGAAGCTTGTAGGTGACAATATGAAAAAATTTTTCACGAACTTAGGATACAAAATTCAGCGCTTTATGGTGGGCAGATACGGTGCAGACCAGCTATGGCGTGCACTGATGATTTTCTATCTTATATCAATTGTGATAACGAACATTGTATACAGATTTTCAAAAATCGCGTATTATTCTCTGTCCGTTTTATCACTTGCAATTATCGTTTTCGCAATATTCAGAGTATTCTCGAAAAACATAGAAGCAAGGAGAAAGGAAAATCAGGACTGGCTGAGAATAACAGGAGGAATAAGACAGAAATTTCTTTTTGCAAAAGAACGAAACAAGCAACGAAAAACACATAAGTTTGTAAAATGCAGGAAATGCAAAAAGGTTTTAAGACTGCCGAAAAACAAAGGCAAATTAAACGTAAGCTGCCCTCACTGCAAAAATCAGTTTGTAGTCAACACCGGCAAAAAGGCATAACAAAAGGCGAGGAAATCCTCGCCTTTTAATTTTAATAAAGCTTATTTTTTCAAAGCAATACCTTTTTCACCGAGCTTTGCAATTACAAAATCGGCAACATCCATAACCTCTTCCCTTGTGAGTGTTTTATCAGGATGAGCAAATGTTATTCTTGCAGTAATTGACTTTCCGTTTTCATCATTATAAATGTCCACAACGTCAACCTTCTTAACAAGAGGGCTGTTTGCAGATTTGATTGCTTCAATAATCGGAGCAAACTTCTCGCTTATGAATGAAAGGTCAATTTCAATACCCGGGTATTTTGACGGCTCTTCATAGCTGATGCTCTTATTGACAAGCTTTGCAAATGCTTCAACATCAATTTCAGCAAACACGATTGCAGCCTTTTTATCAATCTTTTTAGAAATAACAGGATGAACAACTCCAAGCTTACCGAGTTTAACATCACCGCAGATAATATTATTGAGATTGCGAGGATGCTCATAGCAATGAACAGCATCTGTCTTTTCAAACTTAAGTGCACTGTGCTTGATATCATCAAAAACAACAGCAAGCATATCACGCAGTTCAAAATAAAGTGCCTCAACAGACTTTGTTTTGCTGAACAGAGTAACAGCTAATTTCTTACGCTCATTGCAAAGATTATTATCATCAACACCCTCAACAACTCTGCCGATTTCAAACACACCGAAATCCGTATCAAAGCCCGTGTTAGCCTTAACCTGACAAAGCTGTGTAGGAATTATTGATTTACGGATAGTTTCAATATTCGGATTTGTTGCATTAACAAGCCTGATATTATCCTCAACCTCAATACCCAGTGCCTTATACTCATCATAATAAGCCCATACATAAGAGTGAAGCTCGTGAAGTGAAAAACGCTTAACAAGAATATCCTTAATCTTATCCTCGTCTGTCTTTTCAACGTCAGCTCTGACAGGATAAAGAGGGGCATTTGCAGTGTGAATATCAAAGTTATCATAGCCGTAAATACGTGTGATTTCCTCAATAATATCAGCCTTGATGGTAACATCCTTTGTGGCTCTCCAGCTCGGCACAACAACGCTGAAATTATTATCAGCAAGTGAAACAGTAAAGCCGAGGGAGCTGAGAGTATTCACAATTGTATCGTTATCAATATCAATTCCTGTATACTTGTCAACAAATGCCTTGTCAAAGTCGAGCTTAACCTCGTCATACCTGAATGCATACTCGTCAGTAAGTGATGAAACAACCTTAACACCGCTGTCAATATCAGTCATCAGCTTAACAAAGCGTGCAATGGCAGGCACTGTCATTTCAGGGTCAAGACACTTTTCATAACGCATAGATGCATCTGTTCTGTGTGAAAGACGAACTGTTGATTTTCGTGTTGACACGGCATTAAAGGTTGCAGATTCAAGGGTGAGTGTGGTTGTATCCTCAACAATCTCACTGTCAAGACCACCCATAATGCCCGCAATGGCAACAGGAGTATTATCATTGCAAATCATAAGTGTTTCTTCATCAATATTTCTTTCAACACCGTCAAGTGTGGTAAATGTAAACGGCTCGTCAAAACGCTTTATTCTTATTTTTTCAACCTTGCGTGAATCAAACGCGTGCATAGGCTGACCCATTTCAAGCATAAGATAGTTTGTTAAATCCGCAAGGAAATTGATTGCTCTCATTCCGCAGTAGAACAGACGAATACGCATATTCACAGGTGAAACAGAAGTGCTGATATTTTCAACCTGCAAGCAGGAATATCTCTGACAAAGCGTATCCTCAATCTTCATATCAACCTTAGGCAGATTATCGTACTTTGACAAATCAACAGTATCAAGAGGCTTGAGCGCTCTGCCTGCAAGGGCAGCAAACTCACGCGCAATACCGTAGTGACCCCACAGATCGGGACGGTTTGTAAGCGACTTGTTGTCAACCTCAAAAATAATATCGTCAATCTGATACAAATCCTTAATATCAGTACCGTTCGGAGCATCCTCGGCAATATCCATAATGCCTGAATTATCGTCGCTTATGCCGATTTCCTTTTCACTGCAGCACATACCATATGATGTATAGCCTGCAAGAGGACGGGGAGAAATTTCAATCTCACCAAGCCTTGCACCAACTTTAGCGAAAGCTGTTTTCATACCGACTCTGACATTAGGGGCACCGCAAACGACATCTGTCAATTCTGCATCGCCTGCATCAACCTTCAATAAATGAAGCTTTTTTGACTCAGGATGATTTTCAACAGACTTAATTTCTGCCACAACAACTCCTGATAAATCACTGCCCTTAAAGAATATCTCATTTTCCACCTCGGCAGTTGAAAGAGAGAAACGGTGAATAAGCTCAAGCTTGTCAAGACCTGTGAAATCAACGAAATCACTGATCCAGTTCATTGATAAAAACATAATTAATCTCTCCTTTCTTACTCATCGTCGGTAAACTGTGACAGGCTCTTCAGACTGCCGCTGTTTAAATCACGAATATCTTTAATACCATATTTCATCATAACAAGTCTTGTTAAGCCAAGACCGAAAGCAAAGCCTGTATACTCCTCAGGGTCAATACCGCCTGCCTTAAGCACCTCAGGATGAATCATACCGCAGGGGCAAAGCTCAAGCCAGCCGCTGTGCTTACAGCTCGGGCAGCCGTCACCGCCGCAGATAAGACAGCTTATGTCAAGCTCAAAGCCGGGCTCAACGAATGGGAAAAAGCCCGGACGAAGTCTGACCTTAATATCCTTCTGAAACACCTCTGAAAGCATTGTTTTCATAAAGTAAATTAAATTTGAAATAGAAATGTTCTTGTCAACCATAACACCCTCCATCTGGAAGAAGGTGTTTTCGTGGCAGGCATCTGTTGCCTCATTTCTGAAACAGCGTCCGGGGAAAATTGCCTTAATCGGCACACCGTCATTAACAAGTGCATCCTTATATTTTTTATAAATAGCATTCTGCGCAGCCGAGGTCTGACTCTTAAGAAGCTGTCCGTTTTCAAGATAATAGGTATCCTGCATATCTCTTGCAGGGTGATGCTTAGGAATATTGAGTGATTCAAAGCATTCGTAGTCTGTTACAACCTCGCTGTAATCCTCAACAGTAAAGCCCATTGTTTTAAATATACGCTCAACCTCACGCTGTACTAATGTAACAGGATGATATGAGCCGCGCTCAAGCTTTGCAGGCATAGAAATATCAAATTCAGGCATTGAATTGATTTCTCTTTCAATTTCCTTTTTCTTAAGCTCTGCCGTTTTTTCTGCAATTTTATTTGCAACAGCGCCCTTAAGCTCATTAACCTTTGCGCCAAGCTCTTTTCTTTCCTCGTTTGAAAGCTCTTTCATACCCTTAAGCAAATCGGTTACACTGCCCTTTTTGCCGAGGTACTGAACACGGATGCTTTCAAGTTCATTTGAATTTTCAATTTTTGAAAGCTCTGCTTCAAACTTTTCTCTCAGAGCTGTAATTCTGCTTTCCATAATTCCCTCCTAAAAAATAAAAAACCTTCACCTCATATGAGGCGAAAGTCAACTTCCGCGGTACCACTCAAATTGCAATTAATTATATAATTGCCGCTCTATGCTTTAACGCAGCACTACGCCTGACTTAGTTGCTCATCAGGGACTCCCGGGCTGAAATTCAACTGACAATCTGTATGTGCTCTCACCGCCCGCACACTCTCTTAAACAGTATCATAAGCCTACTTACACCCGTTCGCAGTCTTTAATTATTAATGAGATTATAAACCAAAAACCATTAATAAGTCAAGCATTTTAAAAAAAGTGTTGTAATTTTAGTAAAATTTGTATATAATTAATGTGTAATGCTTTAAAAGGAGGTGGCTTTACCTTGACTGATAAAACAATGACATTCAGAATTGGTGATGAAAAAGAGGATATTATGAAGGATACTTTGACCGAGGTATTTGATGCACTGCAGGAGAAGGGATACAATCCCATTAATCAGATAGTCGGCTATATTCTTTCAGAGGACCCCACGTACATCACAACACACAAAAATGCACGAAGCCTTATCAGGCGCATTGACCGTGATGAATTATTAGCGGCTATGGTAAAGTCTTATCTCGGCTAAAAAGTTTAAAGGAGGGTTATCTTTGGCAGAGGGCAAAAAAGCGGAAAAATTCCTTGAATACAAAGGTAAGCCTTTGGTTAGATGCGGCAAAACCATTTACTATGGAAATATGAACGACCCATATGTAATCTGTCTGAACATTATCAATGAGGAGGACAGTATTGAGGATTTGAAGGTATCAGGCAAGGTGGCTATTCAGCTTCTTGACACTGATGAAAATGTATCACCAAAGGAAAAGATAGTTAAAAAAAGTGAAAAGGTCGGTCTTTTCAACGCATTAGACCTGGGTGCTGTATGGCTTGAAAGGGCTTTAAAGCAATCTTAAGTAACAAGCTGATTGTGAGTTATTGCAATCAGCTTTTGTTATATAAAACGGAGGAATAAGCACATTATGTATAAAGCAGATAATAACAGATATGATAAAATGTCATACAGCTACTGCGGTGAAAGCGGTCTTGCACTGCCTAAAATTTCTGTGGGACTGTGGCAGAACTTTGGTATCAATGACGACTATGATACTATGAAGGACATAATTCTCACCGCCTTTGACAACGGTGTAACTCATTTTGACCTTGCAAACAACTATGGTCCTGAGCCCGGCAGAGCAGAAATAAACTTCGGTAAAATATTCAAAGAAAACTTAAAACCATACCGTGATGAGCTGATTATCAGCACCAAGGCAGGCTATGAAATGTGGCAGGGTCCCTACGGCGGCAGAGGAGGTTCAAGAAAATATCTTACAGCTTCACTCGATCAGAGTCTACAGAGAATGGGTCTTGATTATGTTGATATTTTTTACCACCACTGTATGACGCCCGAAACTCCGCTTAAGGAAACTGCACTCTGTCTGTCAGATATCGTAAGACAGGGCAAGGCTTTATATGCGGGCATAAGCAACTACGATGGTAAAACAATGCACAAAATGCACCATAAATGTGATGATTACAATGTTCCCTTTATTATAAATCAGAACAGATATTCAATATTCGACAGAACTATTGAGCACAATGATTTAATCAAGGAGGCTCACGATAAGCATAAGGGTATTATTGCATTCTCGCCTCTTGCGCAGGGTCAGCTCAGCGATAAATTTGAAAATGGTATACCTGAAAATTCAAGACTTTACGGTAATGAAAAGCTTCAGGCACACGTTGGCTACGACAGCCGCCGACCTTATCAGATTAAAGAGCTTTGCAATATGGCACACAAGCGAGGTCAGTCACTTTCGCAAATGGCAATTCAGTGGCTTGCACAGAACGAAAACATCACATCCGTTTTAGTCGGTGTACACTCAAAGGAACAACTGCTTGAAAACCTTAAAGCACTTGATTTTCCAAAGCTGACAGAGGGTGAGCTGATACAAATCAACGGTATTGCAGGATAATAATCAAAACAAATAATTATAAAAAACACAGAGGACTGAAAATCAGTCCTCTGTGTTTTTTATTATATACTAAAATTTAACTGTAACAACAGACTTGGCAGGAAGCTGAATATCGGCATCACCTGCTGAACCGTTCGCTGTTTTCTCAAGATTATATTTATCACTTGTGGTATAAACAGAATAATCATTATTAACACTGAGCTTAGTCACTGCATCATTTTCTGTATTATTGACATAAACTACAGTCACAGTGTCATCAGGATTATAAAAAGCACAGCTGTCTACACCCTCAACACCTGAGCTGCAGGCAAGGCGCACTGCACCCTCACGGATAAATTTTGAGAAATTTCCAAGGCACCACAATCTTTTTGAGGTCTGAATATCATTATGGTCATCGGGATTAAGATAAACAAGACCATCAGGATATACACCATATGAGCAGCCGAGCCACCAATCCCACTCATTAGCATTAAGAATCGTCAAATCATCAATTATTACCTTTGCCATTGCAACGCCGTACTCAATGCCCATACCGTTTGTTCCGTCCTTTTCCTTTGAGATAAGGTCAAAAACGCCTGTGTTTTCATCATTAGTCATCTGACAATACTCTGTTGCTGTAATATTATAACTTGAATACTTATCGGCAATATATGCTGCTGCATCCTTTTTTGCATCTGTTGATGACCAATAGGAGTGCATACTTACATCCTTAAAATAATCTCTCAAAGCCTGATTTTTGAATACATATTTAGGACCTTTTCCGAGAATACAATCCATATAGGCTGCACAGCCTGAGCCTTTACCTTCCATTGAGCCTGACTCAAACATTGAAATTTTCACACCATTATTTTTTTCAAGCTCAGAGCCTGCAAATTTGTCAACCATTACATTATACAAATCTCTTGCCTCTGTCTTTGAATAGTGACAGCCCTCCTGATTAACCGAGAAAGTACCATCATCATTATACCATGCTGCCCAACTGTACTGAGGCTCATTAACAGGCGAAACGTCTGTAACTCTGTAACCCTCATTGACAAAATGCTCTGCAACATTATAGCAGTAATCGGCAAAAGGCTGATAATTTGATGCATCAAGATTTGTTACCCATGGCTCATCCTCTTTTATCGCAGAGCCATAGCCAAGACCGTTTTTAGTCATACTTACAGGAGGAGAGTTGGCAAAAAGAGTAACTCTTAAATCATCGCCGGCAAGCTCTCTTGCCTGAGCAAGACACTTCTGTGCAGCAGCATCAGCGCTGAAATCATAGCTGCCGTCAGGCTGGAGAAAGCACTCTGTGCCGCGGTTTTCAGTCAGAATATGCTTATCGCCCTTTGAGCCTGCACCCATATTATAACGGTAGATATTCAGACCTATACCCTTATCCTTATCATATAAATACGAAAGAATTTCCTTACTGTTTTCCCAATTGCCGACATCCTGACTCCACCAGCAGGCAGAAGCGCCGAAGCCGTTTATATTCTGATAAGAAACATTTTCGTCAATTACGGTAACATTAGTATTTATGTTATCATTAACCGCTTTGCTTTCCTCATAGCTTCTCTTTTCATCCATACCGACTACTCCAAACATTATGTAAGCACCTGCTGCAATAATTAACGCCATAATAACAGCAATAACACTTACGATTATTTTTTTGGTTTTCGACATATTATACACCTCTAAAAAAATAACGGATACAGAATTAATAAAATAAAAATGTACCCGTTACAAATCAAATTAATTATACACCGCTGTATGCATTAAATCCGCCGTCAACAGCAATATTAACGCCTGTAATAAAGCCCGAATATGCCTCATCACAAAGGAATAAAAGTGTGCCGTCAAGCTCCTCAGCCTCACCGAATCTGTTCATTGGTGTTGCCGCTAAAATCTTGCCTGTTCTTTCAGTAGGTGAGCCGTCCTCATTCCAGAGAAGCGCTGCATTCTGCTTTGTTGAGAAAAATCCCGGTGCAATAGCGTTTACACGGATACCCAGCGGAGCAAAATGAACCGCCATCCACTCAGTAAAATTCTTAACAGCAGCCTTTGCCGCACTGTATGCGGGGATTCTTGTTAAAGGACGATAAGCATTCATTGATGTTACCATAATGATTGTGCCCTTTTCCCTTTCAGCCATATCCTTTGCAAACACCTGTGTCGGAATTAATGTGCCGAGGAAATTGAGATTAAATACAAAGCTGATTCCGTTAGGGTCCAAATCAAAAAATGTTTTGATATTTTCATCCTTCTGAATAAGGTCAATCTTTTCAAGAGTATCCTTTGTTGTAGTGCCCTTCGGATTATTGCCGCCTGCACCATTAAGCAGAATATCGCAGACACCGAGCTTTTCATTAATAATATCGCGAGCCTTTTCCATTGACTCAAGCTCTAAAACATTGCAGCCGACTGCAATTGCTTCGCCGCCGTCAGCATTTATTTCGTCAGCACAAGCCTGTGCCGCAGCTTCATTAAGGTCAAGAACTGCTACACGGCAGCCCTGCTTGGCAAGTGTCTTTGCAAATGAGCCGCAGATAACACCGCCGCCGCCTGTAACAACTGCAACCTTGCCTTTTAAATTTTCATGTGTCATTTCAGTTTTCCTTTCTTGATTTTTCTACTGCTTCCCAGAGTCCGTTAAGATAGCTTACACCAAGTGCTCTGTCATAAAGTCCGTAACCCGGTCTTGCAACCTCGCCCCAGATCATTCTGCCATGGTCAGGTCTGATATAACCGTCAAAGCCGACCTCCTGCAAAGCCTTTACAATTTCATACATATCAAGTGAACCTGACGCACTTTCGTGAGCAGTTTCATTGAACCACTGATTATTGATTGAAACATTTCTGAGATGAGCGAAATAAATTCTGTCACCTGCTGCCTTTATAATTTCAACCATATCATTATCCGGGCTTGCACCGAGTGAGCCGGTGCAGAGGGTCAGACCGTTATACTTGCTCGGGACCATTTCAAGAAGCTTAACCACAGCATCCTTGCCTGTAATAATTCTCGGCAAGCCGAAAATGCTCCACGGCGGATCATCGGGATGAATAGCCATTTTAACGTCGCATTCCTCACATACAGGCATAATAGCTTCAAGGAAATACTTAAGGTTTGTCCATAAATCATCAGCTGTTATACCCTTGTATTTCTCAAAAAGCTCCTTGATTTCACCCATACGCTCGGTTTCCCATCCGGGCATAGCGTAGCCGTTTGAATTATCATCAATTTCTCTGAACATATCCTCAGGCGATTTTCCCTCAACCTGCTTGCCGTCATAGCAAAGGCAGGTGGAGCCGTCAGGCAGGGGCATATACAAATCAGTTCTTGTCCAGTCAAAAACAGGCATAAAGTTATAGCATATAACCTTAACTCCGACCTTTGCCAGATTTCTGATTGATTTTTTATAGTTTTCTATTAACCCGTCACGGCTGGGCAGACCAAGCTTGATGTCCTCGTGAACATTAACACTTTCAATACATTCCATTGAAAGACCCGCAGCAGTAATCTCATCATACATTTTCTGCACGTCATCCATCTCCCATGCTTCACCTGCAGGAAGATAATGGAGAGCAGGCACTACGCCGACAACACCGGGAATCTGCTTTATCTGGTCGAGTGAAACAGTGTCAAGCTTTTCACCAAACCAGCGAAAAGTCATTTGCATAGAAAGACCTCCTTAATACATTATAATTTTACACCCACATTTTACCACAACAATTATTGCCTTGCAAGGTAAAATTATTTTCTTCTTATAATATATGAGCAGCTTACAGTACACTTGTCATCTGCCAGTTCATAGTTTTCTGTCCTGTTTACGATTTCAAAGCCGTCAAACTCCTGTTGCTCAAGAAATCCGAGCCTTTTTTTTGCCATCTCTTTCAGCTCATCATCCGACAATGTTCTTGGTGTTGATTTAAAAAACCTCTCTTCACTTTTAGTATATCCAATAGGAAGCTCAGTATCTTTAATTATTAAAGACTTATAGCTTTCATAAGACTGATCACCTGTCTGTTTTTTGAAATAAAGAGGTATTTCGGCAGTGAAAAATCTCAGCTTATAATATTCATTCGTACCCTTGAGTACAATATCCTTCTGCTCACGGTTAACGGTAACATTAAGCTCACGTCTGAAAACCTCTATGCCCTGCAGCTTATCTTCATCTGCATCAGCATCCTGTTTTCTTGTTTCGTTAACCTCAATTCTTGCGGTCGTGCCGAATTTGTTAATATGAACCCATGAAAAGTCCTCAAAATCACTCATCATTTTCCAGCAAAGATCTGTCCTGTCAACACTTCCCCACATAACACCCTTTTTGAAATTATTATTTTCAAGGTATGTTATTATTGCCGTATCACTCACCCTGCTGTTACCTGTTATTTCAACATTCCAGATAAAAGCATTCAAAAACGAAATAATTGCACAAAAGCAAATTAACCCTGCAAAAAAGCCGTATCTGTTTTTTAACGGCAAAAGAATAAAAGGCAGTCCTTTTTTCTTAATTATTTTCACCACACCGCCGTGCTTATATGCAATACGATGTAATTTTTTATAATTTTTAAGATTGCATACGGCAGTTATATATTCACCGCAATCCTCAACATCCCTCAGCTCCATTCCCTGTGCAAAGCAGTCAGTTATGAAATCCTCGCTGAAGCCGTTTTTAAAGGTAAACTTAACATATCCGAAAATCCATCTGAATAAATATATCAACTCAAAAACTCCATATATGTAATATTGCCCTCGATAATTGCTCCTTCCTTCGTGAAAGAGTTGATTTTTAAATCAAAGCCGTTAAACACAATTATCTGGCTGCCGAGACTGACGGATATTTTAGTATCACTGTACTCAATAACACTTTTTAATCCGTCAACAAGGCATTCGCCGCCCGCTATTTCAAGGCGGGGTTTACCGAATATGTAGTCAAATTCCTTTTTACTTTTACTGTGCTTTATTTTTTTCATCATATCACCAATAATATGTATGAAAAAACAATTGTTATTATGAAAAAAGCAGGTTGAAAAAACAACTTGCTTACAGCGTGTAGAAAAAACAATTTTTAGATTTCTACACGCTGAAATGGCTTAAACTCGATGTTTAAGCCGTTTTTCCATACACTGATGCGGTAATAAAATGTCGGGCGGATAGTATCCGCCCCTACGATAAGCATATCGTAAAGGCATTTCTTTTGCGTGGTTCAGACCACTTTATCGACAGTCTAAAAGCAGGTTGAAAAAACAACCTGCTTAATAACATTTCAATTTATTATTTTGTAATATTATCTGTTGTAATCAAAGTTACGCCCTCTGCAACGAGCTTATCAAGGGTTTCGGTATCATCAATTGTCCATGCACCTACTTCCAAGCCCTTTTCAATGCACTTTTTAATCATACCCTTTTCAAAGTTTACTTCCTTATTTCCGTTGAAATCAATACCACAGTTATCCATAGAAAGTGCAAGCTCAATATCCTCGTCACTGATTTCCTGAGTTAAGAAATACACGGGTGCATCAGTGAGCGCTCTGATTTTTTCAAGATTTTCAAAGTGGAAGGAAATATAGACAGCCTCTACACCATACTGCTCAACAAGGTCAATGATTTCATTGTAATACTCTGTATTATTCTTGCCCTTAAGCTCAATTACAGCAACCATACCGTAATCCCTGCAGATTTTAAGATAATCCTCAAGTGAGCAGAAGCTGAGGTCAGGATAGCTTTCAAAATTAACGCCATTGTCAACTCTTTGCTCCATAAGCTCGTCATATGTCTTTTTTTCAACAAAGGCAGACTTATCCATCATTCTGTATGTGTGAGAATCGTGTGAAACAATCCAGACACCATCCTTTGTTCTGTAAATATCACACTCTGCACCCCAGTAGCCGTGCTTACCTGCCTCTTCAAAAGCAGGAGCAGTATTTTCTGGAGCAACGCTTCTCATTCCCCTGTGGGCAATGAGTGTGACATCCTGATTAGTCTGCAGCACCTCATAGTCTGCTGTTTTGCAGTATGTGTTCAGTGCATAGACACCAACAGCAACAACAAGAACAATCAGTGCCAGAAGAACAGACAGAACAATAACCGCTATTTTCTTCTTTTTGGACCACTTTTTACCTTCGGCTGAATTACTCATTTAATTTTCCTCCTCATTATTTTCCGGAAATCTTATGACCTTACTGTCCTCAGTACAAAATCTGCCGCTGCTGTCCCATTCACCCTTGACACCTTTTGCCCTTGCACCGATGCAGAAGTGGAGCTGCGCAGCACCAAAGCTTATACTTTTATCACTGTACGGTTCATCAACATAACCGGATATTACACCATTTTCGTACTTAAAATGAACAGGTCTGCTGTTAGTTGCTGACGGAGCCTTTTCCACCAGCTTCATAGCGTATTCATAATAAGGAGGCAGCTTTTCATCACATACCTCAAACATTTTCTGATAAGGCTTATTCTGCTTATGAGTAATGTTATACATCAGCTTTTCTTTCTGACTGAGCTTTGGCTTTACGTTACCGACAACAATTACACCGTAAAGTCTTGTTTCCTTAGGTATATTAATCATTTCAAGAATTTTATTTTCGTTATAAGTACCTGTTACCCAGCAGGTGCCAAGCCCGTGATAAGTACATTCAAGCACTATCATCTCACCGAAATAGCCTGATTTAACTCTTGTTTTTTCAGAATCATCACCGCATATTGCTATCAGTGAAAACTTTCCTGTAAATATTGTAAATGCAGGTGAGCCGTCATCAACAAACCTGAAATCAAGCCCTGCTTTTTCATTGACAATATCAACAAGATTTTTAATAACCGCCTTAGTTCCGTCATCAAGACCCACTGAGCGGTATGTACGCCTTGAGCGGCGCATTTCTATGGCTTTGATATATTCATCGTTAGTCATATTTTATCTTCCTTATTTTTTGTTAATACAATTATACTATATTTATATGTCAAATTCAACATTGTAATTTTTAATCCATACATAAATCTGGAAAATGTATGCAAGCACCTGCGGTGCAGCCATAAGCTGACCATACCATGGCTCGGTAAGGCTGTCGGGATTTTCCATAAGATTAAACACTGCTTTTTTATCAAGCATATCACCGAGAGGGCAGGTTTTATCATTGAGCGCCGCGGCTGCAAGTTCAGACACAGCTTTAAGATAAACAGGATTATGTGTCTTTGGATAAGGGCTTTTTTTACGCCATGCAATCTCCTCAGGCAAGTCATTTTCAAAGGCTTTGCGCAGAATACCCTTTTCCCTGCCGTCAAGAGCCTTTATCTCCCATGGCATATTATACGCATACTCAACAAGCCTGTAATCACAAAACGGAACACGCACCTCAAGGGATGCTTCCATACTCATAACGTCCTTGCGGTAAAGAAGAGTCTGCATAAACCAATTGAGATTGAGAATAAACATCTCTCTCATTCTTTTTTCAAGGGCACTGTCGCTTTCAAGAACAGAAACCTGAGCAAGCGTGCTGTCATAGGCATTTTTCAGGTATTCCTCACCCTTTGGCAGAAATCCGTTTTTCAATATACTGCGTCTTGCCGCTGTGGACCTTGACCACGGAAAAACCTCTTCAAAAAGTATTTCCTTTCTGTGATACCATGGATAACCGCCGAAGATTTCGTCGGCACATTCACCTGATAGGCAGACAGTGAAATCCTTTTTAACCTCTCTGCAAAACAGAAGAAGTGATGAGTCAACATCTGCGAAGGCAGGCAGACCCCTTGCGACAGCAGCCTCTCCGAGTGCCTTTGCCACATCGTTATTATCAAGCACAACATTATGATGAACAGAGTCAATATAATCGCTTATCAAGCCGATGTAGTCGCTGTCCTTATTAGGCTGAAAAAGGCTCTTTTTAAAATAAATATCATTATCGACATAATCAACAGAAAAGGTATTTAGCCTTTCTCCCCTGCCCTTATAATAATCAGATGCTACCTTGGAAATTATTGAGGAATCAAGACCGCCGCTCAGGAATGTTGCCAGCGGAACATCTGAAACAAGCTGACGTTCAATGGAGTCCCTGACAAGAGCATAAGTATGCTCAATTGCCTGCTCTCTGCTTTCGGTATTAACAGCGGCTGTTAATTTCCAGTAAGTCCTGATTTCCGTTTTACCATCCTTAACAGTCATATAGCTTGCAGGCGGCAGCTCCTTAATATCCTTGAATATTCCGTTACCTATTGTTTTGGCAGGACCGAGCATAAATATTTCATTAAGTCCGTTTTCATCAACAACAGGATTAATATTCGGCACACACAAAAGAGTACTTATTCTGCTGGCAAATGCAAACTGCTCTTTCTTAGCTGAATAGTAAAGAGGCTTAACACCTATTCTGTCACGGGCAATATAAAGACTTTTATCCTTTTCATTATAAACAGCATAGGCAAAAATACCGTTAAGCTTTTTAACACTGTTCTCACCCCATTTGTCAAAGGCTTTAAGAACAACCTCAGTATCGCAATGGGTATCAAAGCTGTAGCCGAAGGTTTTAAGCATATCCCTGACCTCGTCAGTATTATAAAGCTCGCCGTTATAAGCAATTATATAATTGCCGAAGCGCATTGGCTGGGCACCCTTTTCAACATCAATAACCGCGAGTCTTCTGTGTATCAGAGCAATATTGCGGTCAACATATTCACCTTTTCCGTCAGGTCCTCTCATCTTAAGTGATGAGCTCATTTTTTCAATCACGGGCTTTTCTGCCCTTAAATCTATGGACGAAGATAAAATTCCTGCTATTCCGCACATATATAAATCACCTCAGCCTACTATATGCAGTTTGTGTAAAAAAGTTACAAAAAATCAAAATGTTAACTTCAGTTGACAAAATTTCCATTAAAAATTGCTGGTAAGCAACCGATTTATATGGTATATTTTTGGTGAGGTGATAGTGTGAAAATCACACTATCTCGATTGTATTGACCTCAAAATTTGCCTATGGCATAATTTTGAGATGTCTAAATTCACATCACGCCTTGTCTGGCTACTGCAAGGAAACTCGTGATTTTTAATTACTATTTGTAGCCAGAAAGGCTATGTGAATTAATATGACATTAGGAAACAGACTTTACGAAATGAGAAAGGAAAAGGGACTGTCACAGGAAAAGACAGCGGAGATGCTTGGTGTAACAAGACAGACCATATCAAAATGGGAAACTGATCAGTCAACACCTGACTTTGACAAAATACTGCCGTTATGCGAGCTTTACGGAATAAGCACCGAGGAGCTGCTGACAGGTAAAAAGAGTGAAGGCTTTTACACAGAAAATACTGTCAATGAAAATACAAGTGCAGAAAGCGGTGAAGGTGAATATAATAATGATAACAGATATGAATATTATACCAACACTGTACAGAGCGAAAGCAATATTGACGAATTAAATAAAAAATCGGCAAACGGAAGAAAAAGATTTGCAATACTTACATCAGTAGCTGTTTGTATGTATATACTTTCAGTAGTACCGCTGATTGTTTTTGACGGAAGTACTGCTTCAGTTGCCTTGTTTTTTGTTATAATAGCAATTGCTACAATGCTTATAGTTTTCGGTGCACTGTCAAAACCGAAAAGGCACGGCAATGATGAATTTGAAAATGTTATGACAAATCAGAAAAAAATATACAAACAGATAACCGGTATTCTTTCAGGTATCACTGTCTGCTTTTATCTGGGGATAAGCTTTCTTACCGGCAGATGGGATATTACCTGGATTATCTGGATTATTTACGGCGTTGTCTGCAAGATTGTGGATTTAGCATTAACACTTAAGGAGAGTGACAAAAATGGAGAAAAATAACAGAGGCTTACTTATTACACTTATTGTTCTGCTCAGCATTATTGCTTTGCTGCTGTCAGGTATTTTTACATTTACTTTAATTTCGGGAACACGGTCGTTTAAATCATTTATTCCGACAAAATCACAAACGGTTTTTGATGAGAGTTACAGTACAGAAGACATAAAGAACATTACAATTGATAACAATGCAGGCGATATTATAATAAAAAACAGTAAGGACGGAAAAATCAGAGTAACAGCAAACGGAAACACTGACGATGAATTCAGTGCCGCTGCTGACGGAAGCACACTTAATATATCAAATGAAATAATGAACATAAGAAGTTTTTTCATCTTCGGGTCACTAAAAAAAGGTGTGGATATAGTGCTTTATCTGCCTGAAGAGCTTGATTCATTAAACATAAATTCAAGCTTCGGCAATGTTAAAATTGAGGATAAACTTATAACAAGCCTTACAATTGATAATGATATGGGAAATATAGAAGCTGAAAAGCTCGGCGGTTCATTTGACCTAAACACAAATATGGGTAATATAGAAATTGAAGAAATCAATATTACTGCTGATTCAAAAGCCGTATCAAATATGGGTAACATAGATATTGAAAAAACAAATAAAATAAATATTGATGCAAGCGTATCTATGGGTAACAGTGATGTTAAGGACAACACACCGAATGCAGATATTACTCTGACTGTAAAAACAGATATGGGAGATATTGAAATAAACGATTAATATATTTGTATATTTTAACTAAATTATTGCCAACATTTTTTACATTGCCTTTTATTGAAAAAAGTGACTTGCTATTGTAAAATAGTATAATAAGATATGAAAGGCTGTGAAAACAATATGGATAAACCTGTTTACACAATAACCTCACACCGTGACGAAAGGGTGTTTATTCACGCAATGCCGGGTCATTTTATATCGGCATCAAACCATATAAATTATTACATAGGCACATCTGACATAAAACACAACCACGATGTTTCGGTTGATGCGGCAATGCTGCTTGCACAGTATTATAATGAAAGAAGCATTAAGGTTGACACTGTACTGTGCCTTTATGAAACACAGGCACTCGGTGCATACCTTGCTCACGAGCTTTCAAGACCGAATATGCTTAATCCTAATCCGGAAAACAAGGTTTATGTTCTTGGTCCTGAATACGACTCTGCAGGAAATCTTATTTTCCGTGACAATCTGAAAAAGCTTATAAATTCAAAGAATGTTGTTATTCTGATATCATGTATCACAAGCGGAAAAACTGTTGAGAGAGCTGTTGAAAGCGTTTCATACTACGGAGGAAATGTAGTCGGAATATCCTCAGTTTTCTCGGCAATTGACAAGGTTGATAATATGGAAATCAACACTATCTTCACCAAAGAGGATGTGCCAGGCTATGCATATTATACACCGCATAACTGCCCGCACTGTGCTGCAGGTGAAAAGGTTGACGCAATTGCAAACGGATACGGATATTCACTTCTTTAACTGACCTCTTGACAAATATTTTTTATTTGTTATAATATTTATACAATTTAATAGTACCCATTATCAAAGGCAATGAAGCAGAAAAAGACCTTATTAATTTAGTTTCAGAGAATTGACGGTCGGTGAAAGTCAATACAGATTATATGGTGCATAGCTCTCTGCAGAGCCGCTGTTCTGAATAGAAATCAATAGGGGCAGCCGTGTTGTTACGTTATAAACAAAGGCATTGATTGATGCTAAAGGGCAATTTATTTGCTGAAGTAGGGTGGTACCACGTATAATGATTACGTCCCTATACATTACTGTATAGGGGCTTATTTTTGTTCCTATGCACTGAAACTGAAAGGAGATTTTATGTTATGAAAAAAGGTTATGAAAAATACATCGGCTTTAAGCCGATAAACATTCCCGACCGCACATGGCCCGACAAAACCATTACAAAGGCACCTGTCTGGTGCTCAGTTGATATGCGTGACGGAAATCAGGCACTCGTTGACCCTATGAATCTGCAGGAGAAGCTGGAGCTTTTCTCAACGCTTGTTGAAATAGGTGTTAAGGAGATTGAGGTCGGCTTCCCTTCTGCCAGCGAAACTGAATATGAAATTTTAAGAACACTTATTGACGGAGGCTACATCCCTGACGATGTGACTATTCAGGTACTTGTTCAGGCAAGACCTCACCTTATCAAAAAGACATTTGAGGCTATTAAGGGTGCTAAAAATGTAATAGTTCATTTTTACAATTCAACATCAACACTTCAGAGAAAGGTTGTTTTCAAAACCGATATGCAGGGTGTAATTGACATTGCTGTTAAGGGCGCAAGGCTTATTTATGAGCTGACCGAGGAGCAGAAGAAATCAAACCCTGAAACAAATATACGTTTTGAATACAGCCCTGAAAGCTTCACAGGCACAGAAATGGACAATGCTGTTGAAATTTGCAGACAGGTTATGAATGAGCTTCATATCACAAAGGATAATCCGATTATTCTTAATCTGCCGTCAACTGTTGAGGGTTCAACACCAAACGGCTATGCTGACCAGATTGAATACTTCTGCCGTCATCTGCCAAACCGTGATGCAGCAATAATATCACTGCACCCTCACAATGACAGAGGCACAGGCGTTGCTGCTGCCGAGCTTGCACTGCTTGCAGGTGCAGACAGAATTGAGGGCACGCTTTTCGGTAACGGTGAAAGAACAGGCAATGTTGACCTTGTTACACTTGCACTGAATATGTGGACACAGGGTATTGACCCCGAGCTTGATTTCCACAACATAAACAAAATCAAAGAGGTATACGAACGCACAACTAAAATGGTTGTTCCACCGCGTCATCCATACGCAGGTGAGCTTGTGTTCACCGCCTTCTCAGGCTCTCATCAGGACGCAATCAACAAGGGAAAAATGTATATGGAGGATAGCGGTACTGAGCTGTGGGAGGTACCTTATCTCCCTATCGACCCGGCAGATGTGGGCAGAGAATACGAGCCTATCATCCGTATCAACTCACAGAGCGGCAAAGGCGGCACTGCATACATTCTTGCAAATGATTACGGCATTAAAATGCCTAAGGCTATGCACCCCGAATTCGGTGCAGTAGTTCAGAAGGCTTGTGATGAAAAGGGTAAGGAGCTTCATAATCAGGAGATATTTGACCTTTTCCAGAAGGAATACAGAAATGTCTGCGGTCCTTACAGATTACTCAACTATAAAATCAGTGAAGAAAAGAACGAGAGCGATTATATGACCTCTGTTCACTTTACGGGAGAGATAAAATACAAGGACAACGAGCCTGTCAAGATTGAAGGCACAGGCTCAGGACCTATCGGTGCATTCTGTCAGGCTATGAATGAGGTCGGACTTACAGGCTATGAATTTGTTGATTACAGTGAGCACGCAATTGCAGTAGGCTCAGATTCAAAGGCTATCAGCTATATTCACCTTAAAAACCCTCAGGGCAAAGACGTATTCGGTATAGGCGTAAGCCACAACATAAGCTATGCATCAATGAAGGGTATTATATGTGCAATCAACCGTGATCAGGACGACACAATGCGTGATGACACAATGCCCGGAATATTTGATGTTTGTTAAAAGGTAATTCAATGAAAATTTTAGATTTTTTATATGTTTTGATGATAATTAACGGAATTGCCTTAATCCTATCTTCGGTTAAATTAATAAAAACAGTCAAAACCAATCGTGATAAAAAAGTCGGGGATATTGAAAGCAAGCTTAATAAAAACCTGATTGCAGCAGCTTCATTATCTGTCACTATGGCAATCATTACTATAATAAGTATAATTATCAGATAAGCATATATTTTGGAGGAATTATGAACAGCTATAAAATTACAGTATTAAAGGGCGACGGAATCGGTCCTGAAATTGTTGATGAATGTATAAAGGTACTTGATAAGGCAGGCGAGAAATTCGGCTTTAAGCTTGATTATGATTATCAGCTTTTAGGCGGTGCTGCAATTGATGCCACAGGTGTTCCTTTCCCTGAGGAAACAGAGAAAGCCTGCAAGGCAAGCGACGCTGTACTTCTCGGCTCAGTAGGCGGTCCTAAGTGGGACACACTGCCAAGTGAAATCAGACCTGAAAAGGGACTGCTTGCAATACGTGAGGCACTCGGCTTATTTGCAAATCTTCGCCCTGCAAAGATTTTTGCGCCGCTAAAGGCAGCATCACCGATTAAAGAGGAAATTATCGGCGACGAGCTTGACATACTTATTGTAAGAGAGCTTACAGGCGGCATTTATTTCGGTGACAGAGCAACCTATGAGGAGAATGGCGTTGTGGGTGCATATGACACTGAGCGCTACACATATCCTGAAATAAAGAGAATTGTTGTTGCAGGCTTTGAGTATGCTATGAAGAGAAATAAAAGACTCACCTGCGTTGACAAGGCTAACGTGCTCGACAGCTCAAAGCTGTGGAGAAAGGTTATGGAAGAAACCTCAAAGGACTACCCTGAGGTTGAGGTTTCCTATATGTATGTTGACAACTGCGCTATGCAGCTTGTACGTAATCCAAACCAGTTTGACACAATTGTTACATCAAATATTTTTGGTGATATTCTTTCAGACGAGGCATCAATGATAAGCGGTTCAATCGGTATGCTTGCATCTGCGTCACTTGCGGAGGGCACCTTCGGGCTTTATGAGCCTATTCACGGCTCTGCACCTGACATTGCAGATCAGGGCAAGGCAAATCCGCTGGCAACAATCCTTTCAGGTGCAATGATGCTGAGATACTCTCTTAATGAGAGTGCGGCAGCAGATGCAATTGAAAAGGCTGTTGACACCGCACTTACACAGGCAAGAACACCTGATATTGCTGAGGAGGGACTTGAAACAGTCAACACCTCACAGATGGGTGACATTGTTTCAAATCTGCTTTAATAAATCACAAAATCGGGGTATATATTTTATACTCCAATTTTTTTATAATATGAAATGAACAGTGAAAGGAGAAATACTATGAGCGACTGGAACAGTGAACAGTATTTAAAATTCAAAAAAGAAAGAACTCAGCCTTCAATCGACCTTGCAAACAGGCTTGATATTGAAAATCCGATGAGAATTATTGACATCGGCTGCGGACCAGGAAACAGCACTGCCGTACTAAAAAAGCGTTACCCTGAGGCTTATGTGCTTGGTGTGGATTTCTCACCGAATATGATTGAAAAGGCAATGAGTGAACACAGCGATATTAACTTTATGATTTTTGATGCAACAAAGGATTTTGATAAGCTTGACGAAAGATTTGACATAGTATTTTCAAATGCCTGTATTCAGTGGGTACCGAATCACAAAAAGCTCCTTGCTGATATGATGAGCATTTTAAACCCTGACGGCATAATGTCAATACAGGTGCCTATGAATTTTGAAGAGCCGATACACAAAATTCTTACTGAATTAGTCACAGTCGAAAAATGGTCAGGTCATTTCAGCGAAAGAATATTTTATACATTAACCGAAAGTGAATATTTTGATATACTTTCAGAACTGACAGAGCATTTTGAAGTATGGAAAACAACATACTGCCACAGAATGCCGTCGCACCGAAGCATTATTGAATGGTACAAATCAACAGGAATGAAGCCTTATCTTGATGTGCTTAATGAAAATGAACAGGAAGAGTTCATTGCAGATGTTATGAAAGAATTGAAGAAAAAATATCCCATTCAGAAAAATGGTGAAATAATTTTCAGATTCCCGAGATTTTTTATGCTTGCGAAAAAACAATAATAACGGACATAAGACACCCCCTTGCTTTTGCAAGGGGGTGTTTTGATTTATTCAATCATACCGATTGACTGCATATATTTCGAGGCTTGCTTGTGCTCAGGGTAAATATAAATTGAATCACTTGAAATTTTCTCATAATACTCTGCACTGTCAGCACTTAGTCTGTAAAGCTCTGCATTACTCAGACTTCTGTAGTATTCCCTGTCAGTCTCACTGAGATTGCTGTTAAGATATGCAACATATACCCAATAATCATAAGATTCTGTATTTTCACTGCTCTGTGTTTCAACAGTATCATAATAATATCTGTCGCCATATTTATCACTGTAAATATCAACATAGTAGCCTGTATATTCACAAAGATAGTCAATAAAATCTGCATCAGAAGTATTATTCAGCAGATCATTCTTATAAGCATCTAAAAATCCGATAAATTGTTCTTCAGTCATATCCTTTGTCTTTTGGCTGTTATTATAATTTTCTTCATCATACATTTCGCTGTTGAAGGTTGAGTAAAGAAGATCATCTGTATTTATTGATGTAACGCCAAACTGACTTAACGCTTCCTCACTTTTCATCAGTGCAACTATTTCCTTTGAAATCATTTTAGAGGGAGCTGAATATCTGCGGGTAACAAGCTTTCCGTTTTTTAAATGGTACACAATTCTGCAATCGTAGGTGCCTTCATACTCATAGTCATAAGACATCATATCGCCCCATGTACTTGAGCTGATAGCCTTACCCTTTTTAATAGTTTCATCATCAACTATTTTTTTATGAAGCTGTACGGCATTTTTTATGCATTCCTCAGTAGTAAACTTATATGATGATGATTTTTCAAAATCATAAATTGCCAGTGAATCGCTGTAATATGAAATACTGTTATAATTAAGAAGCTCCGTACTGCCGTCAATTAGTTCAACACTTTCAATCTCATCAACCTCAGGCACATATTTAACATAACCCGAATAACTCGGCAGAGTGACAATTGCGAAAAACAAAAGGCACACTGCACTGCCGGCTGCAAGAGTTATTGCTGTATTTCCGGTGAATACCTTTTTGTAGAAAATACCGCTGAAAAGCATAGTTGCTATTACAGCGAAAGCAATAGCCAAAGGTATTGCAAAATAATACTTGACTGTTGAAGTAAGCTTAAGGAATACTGACGCAACAAGCACCGCTAAGAATATATGTGATATAATCTTATCTGACGGTTCAAATTCAGCAGTTTCAGCCTTTCTGTTTCTGAACACTGTGTATCCTATTACGAAAAAGATAACGGCTTCAATAATTTCAACAATAATAATTAACCAGTATTTATCAACTGACAATGCATATTCAATGTCGCTTCCCCAAAGAATAAGAATGTTTTGCACAGGATTAATAATTGATGCAATAAAAGAACTTGCATCAACGCCCCATATTTTATCAATTAAATCAACTGCACCTGTTGTAATATGCATTGGTGCAAGCAATGCTATTGCCGCTAAAAAGAAATACTGAATCTTTTTTCCTGCAAGCACTGCACAGAAAATAAATATTGTATAAATCAACAGCAAATTAAGCAAAAATGCTGCTACTGTTTTTAAGTACGCCCCAAAGCTTATTGTATATGTTACAAGCTTTGTAGAAGCTGACAAAAGTATGATTACATTAATTGCCGAAAGAACAAGCACTGAAATAATATTTACTGCTGCACCATACAAATACTTTGCGGTGAAATAATCACTTCGCTTAATCGGCAGAGCAAAAAAGGTGTCACAGGCTCTTTTGCTGTAAATCTCTTTAAACATCTGCATTGCAAGGAAAAAGCTGAAAATAATGCAGAAAGTACAAAAATAGTTAACAAGCCATGAGCTTTCATTCGTAATATCATATTTATTACTAACACTATAAGCATCGCTTACATTGGTAATAATTGTATTTGCCGCATGAAAAACTGATACAATAAAGGCAATACAAATCAGAATAATTGCTCCCGGTAGCTGCTGTTTAAAGGTTTTTTCAAACACAGCCCTGAAACTGCCCTTATAATTTAAGGTTGTTGATGTCATAGCCTGCCACCTCCATTTCACTTATAAACAATTCCTCTAAGGTAAGAGGAAGACTTTCAACATAAACAGAATTTTTACTGCTTATGATTTCATCAATATTTTTCTTATCGCCTTTGACTGTTATTTCAATCATTCTGCCCTGTCGTGCTTCCTTGGTAATATTAAGCAAAGGCTTTATATCAAGATAATCAGCTTCGTCCATAACAAACTGATACCTGTAAAGGCTCATCTGCTCACCGTCGATATCGCTTTCAAACAGAACACCGCCGAGGTGAAGCAGACCGATATGATCGCAGAAGCCCTCAAGCTCCCTGAGATTATGGCTTGCTATCACAACCGTTGCACCTGTTTTATCAACATAATCAATAAGTATTTTCTTTACAAGCTCACGGATAACAGGGTCAAGACCGTCAAATATTTCATCAAAAAAGATATACTTAGGATTATATGACAGTGCAAGAATAATAGCTGTCTGACGCTGCATACCCTTACTCATTGATGCAATCTTCTGAACAGAGCTTATCGGAAAAAGCTTTTTCAACTCATTAAATCTGTTATTATCCCATCCTGGATATATGGAGCTGTAATATTTTGCCGTTGAGTCAAGTGTTGCACCGGGATAAAAGTAAGGGAAGTCTGACACAAAGGCACACTGACTTTTGATAATCAGATTTTCAAACGGCGCACTGCCGTCAATAAGCACTTCGCCGCCTTCAGGCTTGAATACTCCTGCAAGTATTCTTAGCAGCGTTGACTTACCTGCTCCGTTCGAGCCTACAAGACCAAATACCGAGCCTTCGCTGATGTTAAAGGAAATATTATCAAGCGCTCTTTTATCGCCGAAAAGCTTAACAATATTTTTTATTTCAATCATTACTTTCCCCTCCCCACAAATCATTAATCATTTCAATTACCTCTTCTTGTTTCAAGCCATAGCTCTTCAACTCCAGCAATACTGATTTAAGCTGTTCTTTAGTAATATTTTTTATTCTGTCCGTGTTATTAACACTGACATAAACGCCCCTGCCTGCAACAGTATATATAACCTGCTGCTGTTCAAGCTCCCTGTAAGCCTTGGCAACCGTATTAGGATTAACACCAAGCTCACACGCCATTGACCTCACCGAAGGCAAAGGACTGTTTATATCATAGACTCCAAGATTGATAAGCTTGATAATCTGTTTTTCAAGCTGAATGTAAATAGGTTCTCTGCTTCGTGTATCAATTTTAATCATTACTCATATAACAACTCCTTTCACAGTTGTATCAACTGTATTATTACGCTTGGTACACTTTCTTTATATCATATTATTTTTGCGTAGTCAATAGACTTTATAAATTGTTTATGATATACTTTACACGGGTGATGATATGAATATAAAAAACAAGATAAATGGTACAATTCAAAAAATAATTGACAAACTCAGCGGCAGCGGTGTTATGCAGGATGAAAACACTGTAGACGGAAAGAAATTTATATTTCCCGAAATGCCTCAGACTGCACTAAGGGCTGCCGAGGAAGGAACTGTTCTTTTAAAAAATAACGGTGCACTGCCTCTTAACAAAAATGAAAGCATTGCTGTATTCGGCAGATGTCAGATTGACTATTTTTATGTTGGCTATGGCAGCGGCGGAGATGTTAATCAACCTTATGAGGTTAACCTGATTGACGGACTAAAAAACAATAATGTTAAAATAAACGAAAGACTACTGAGCATATACAGTGACTGGTGTAAAGAAAACCCTATAAATCACGGTTTCTGGGGGCACTGGCCTATGAACTATCCTGAAATGGAGCTTACTGAAAGCATTGTTAATAATGCTGCAAATGAGAGTCAGACTGCAATAGTTATTCTCGGCAGAGCTGCAGGTGAGGACAGGGAAAATAAGCTTGAAAAGGGCAGCTATTACCTCACAGACACAGAAACAAATATGCTTGACCTTGTAACAAATGCTTTTAAAAAGGTTATTGTTATTATGAACTGCGGCAATATCGTGGATATGGAATGGGTCGGAAAATACGGCGATAAAATAAATGCTGTTGTTTATGCATGGCAGTGCGGTATGGAAAGCGGCAATGCACTTGCAAACATACTGATGGGAAAGACAAATCCAAGCGGAAAGCTTACCGACACCATCGCGGTTAATTACAACGATTATCCGAGCTCAAAGGATTTCGGCAATGCTGATTTCAACAATTATACAGAGGATATTTTTGTTGGCTACAGATATTTTGAAACCTTTAACAAATCAAAGGTATTGTTCCCGTTCGGCTTCGGACTCAGCTACACTGATTTTGAAATAACAGCAGATAAATTCGCCTATGACGGAAATATAAAGCTGACTGCATCTGTTAAAAACATCGGAAAGCTTGCAGGCAAAGAGGTTTTACAGCTTTATGCTCAGTGCCCTGACGGCAGACTGAAAAAAGCAAAGAGAAGTCTTATTTCTTTTGCAAAAACAAAATGCCTTGCAGCGAATGAAAGTGAAAGCATTGATTTTGAAATAAATCTGTATGACCTTTCATCATACGATGAAAGCATAAGCTCATATATAATTGAAAAGGGTGAATATGTATTCTATATCGGAAACAGTGTTGATGCCGACTTAATTGCAGGCGCTGTTGAACTTGATGAGCAGGTTATAGAAAAGCTCAAGCCTGTATGCCCTGTGCAGAATCCTTTTAAAATCATCACAGGTGAAACACTCAAAAAGGGCAAGGCAGTTTTAAAGGAAAGAATTATTGAAAATCTGCCTGCTGAAATCGGCTTTAAGGGTGACAAAGGCTATAAACTCATTGATGTTAAAAACGAAAAAATCACTCTTGATGAATTTATATCTCAGCTCACAGACAAGGAGCTTGAAGCACTGACGAGAGGTCAGGGCAAAATGGACAGCGAATTAGGTGTAATCGGAAATGCAGGTGCATTCTGCGGAATTATTCCGTCACTTCGTGACAAGGGTGTACCCCCTATTATCACAACTGACGGACCTGCAGGAGTGAGAATAAGAAAATATACATCGCTCATTCCCTGCGGCACCGCTCTTGCATGTAGCTGGAATACCGAACTTGTTGAAGAGCTTGCATCTGTTATGGGCAAAGAGCTTAAATTTCACAAAAGTGATGTGCTTTTAGCACCCGGTATGAATATTCACAGAAATGTACTGTGCGGAAGAAACTTTGAATATTTCAGCGAGGATCCACTTGTTTCAGGTAAAATGGCTGCTGCTTTTGTAAGAGGTATTCAGTCAGCAGGAGTATCTGCCTGCCCCAAGCATTTTGCCTGCAACAATCAGGAATTCAAAAGAACAAAAAATGACTCCCGCCTTTCTGAGAGAGCCCTGAGAGAAATATATCTTAAATGCTTTGAAATCTGTGTTAAAGAATCAAAGCCTCTTAACATTATGACAAGCTACAACAAAATCAATGGGGTGTGGAGTCATTACAACTATGACCTTGTTACAACCGTACTCAGGGGTGAATGGGGCTACACAGGCAATGTTATGACTGACTGGTGGATGCAGAAATCACCGTCACCCGAATTCCCCGAAATAAAGGACAATGCCTACCGTGTAAGGGCACAGGTGGATGTGCTTATGCCCGGCGGATTCAGACACGTTGAGAAAAAATATAAATCAGACGGCTCACTGCTGAAAACGCTCGGCAGAAAAGACGGTATTACAAGAGGAGAGCTTGAACGTACTGCAAAAAATGTTCTTAATCTTGCGCTCAGAATAAAAATGTAATAAATGATAATCGGCAGGAGCAAGCCCCTGCCCTACGATATCCGATATTAAAACGACGTGAAAAAAGCTGTCACAACTGACTTCCAATCAGTTGTGACAGCCTCTTTTATTTTATACTAATATTAATAGAAAGCTGCTGATGTTGCCGCAAAGCCGAATGCAAAAACAGCAATAAGCATAAATACAACTGCCACTACCCAAAGAACAATAGGAATTACAATGCCTAAAACATTGAGCTTTTTGCACTTTGCCTTTTCCTGAGCAATGGGAGTATATGGTGGAAAATCAGGCACCTCATTCACCTTGCTTATACCGATTGCACCGCATATGATGCCGACAATGGGTGAAAAAATTATACCTAATATAATTGATAAAATACCAAGAGTATTTGCAGTTGAAAGCTTATCCTTATATCCCTGCTCAATCATCTGCTCCTGCTTAGCCTGACTGTCATACTGATAGTAGCTTTGAGAAGAGCTTGGCTGTGGATTATAATATGTACCTGCATTCTGCTGGTAATAATTATCATTATTTGTCTGATTTGCCTGCTCCTGAACAACAGTTTCACCGCAATTTACACACTGAGTACTGCCGTCCTCCATATAAGTTCCGCATTTAGGACAATACATAGTATCCCCTCCTTTTCTTTTATTATATTATACTATATTAGATTGCGATATTCAATATAAACTATAGCTGAAAATAACTATAAAATCAAAAAAATAAATGTTTTTTGCTGTTTTTGTCTGAAAAAATAGACATAAAAGGCTATATTTCCCTCCCTGTGCTCTGTTAGTGCAGGGATTTTTTTCTGCAAAGAAAGCAAAAGGCTTTCAAAAATATCGGTCAGGAGATGATTATACGGCAAGAAAAAAGAAAATCACTCAGAAGGAAGTCAGTGAAGGCTTAAGGCGCTTAGCCTTTGGTGAAATACAGGATGCGGTGTCACTGCTTTTTGAGAGTGAGGATGGCATTATTGAAAAGCTGCCGAAGCTTGATTTATTTAACATCAGCGAAATAAAGCGTGTAAAGGGCGGCGGTATGGAAATCAAGTTTTTTGACAGACTCAAAGCACTTGATAAGCTCGGTCAGGTTATCAGCACAACTGACAAAGCACAGGCAAAATCATTTTATGAGGCACTGGAAAACAGTACTGACAGAGCTTCAGCAGTTTATGAGGAAAACGGATATGAATAAATTCATTCCTTTTTCTCCTAAGCAGCTTGCAGTGCTCAACTGGTGGTGCAAAAGCAGCAGAATGAAAAATAAAAACGGCATAATCTGTGACGGCGCAGTACGCAGCGGAAAAACTCTGTGTATGAGCCTTTCATTTATATGCTGGTCATTTTACAGCTTCAGCAACACCTCGTTTGCTCTCTGCGGAAAAACCATTGCGTCGCTGAGAAGAAATGTTGTAACTCCCCTGCTGCCTGTACTGACAGAGCTTGGTTTTAAATGTGATTATAAAATAAGCAGGAACTATCTTGAAATAACAAGAGAAAACGTTACGAACAGATTTTACCTTTTCGGCGGCAGAGATGAATCATCGGCATCACTGATTCAGGGAATGACCCTCGGCGGAGTAATGCTTGATGAGGCTGCGCTTATGCCCCGCTCATTTGTTGAGCAGGCACTGGCGAGGTGTTCGCTTGAAAATGCAAAATACTTTTTCAACTGCAATCCTGAGCATCCCTACCACTGGTTTTATATGGAGTGGATAAAAAAGTGTGATGAAAAAAATATGCTTTATCTTCATTTCACTATGGAGGACAACCCGTCACTTTCCGAAATTGTCATTAACCGATACAAAAATCTTTACTCAGGCGCCTTTTATGAACGCTTTGTAGAGGGCAAATGGGTAACCGCCGACGGTCTTGTTTACCCTATGTTCAGCTATGACCGTCACGTAAAAAGGTGTGATGACAAACTCACTGAATACTATCTTTCCTGCGATTACGGAACTGTCAATCCGTTTTCACTTGGGTTATGGGGAAGATGCTGTGACAAGTGGTACAGAATTGATGAGTACTATCACTCCAGCCGTGACAAAGGAATACAGCTTACAGATGAGGAATATTATACTCAGCTTGAAAGGCTGTCACAAGGTAAGCAGATTAAGGCACTTATTATTGACCCGTCGGCAGCATCCTTTATTCAGACTGTCAGACGGCATGGAAAATTCGCGGTAATCAAGGCAGACAATGATGTAATTACAGGCATCAGCAGCGTATGCCAGGCACTCAAAAATGATGAAATATTTTTTTATCCGAATTGTGCTGACACACTCAGGGAATTTTCAATTTACCGCTGGGACAGCAGTATAAAAAAGGATGCTCCGAAAAAAGAAAACGACCATGCAATGGATGATATCCGCTACTTTGTTTCAACAGTGCTGAAAAAGGAACATAAAAGCGAGGATTTTGTAACCATTGCGGTAGAAAGGAGTTAAGCTTTTTGGGCATATTCAGATTAAATAAAAAGAAAGAAAGCACGCTTACAGCAGGTGCAGTACAGACCTCTGCAATTTCAAGGCACCCTTACTGCAATCTCGGTACATATATGCCTATGAACAGTATGTCAAGAGTATATCAGGAGCTGAGGCAGGCAGTGCCGATAATTGACTCTGCCATAAATAAAATCATAAGGCTGACAGGCGGCTTTCAATTTGAAACCGGAAGTGAATCGCTTGATTTACAGATTAACAGTTTTTTTGACAGCATAAATGTCGGAGGCAATCAGCAGGGATTGTCAGCATTTATTTCAAATTACTTAAATCAGCTTTTAACATTTGGTACTGCCATAGGTGAAATCGTGCTGAATGAAAGCGGGATTTATGCCCTTTACAACAGCGAGCTTGACAGCATTGAGCTGAAAAGAAGCAGCAACGGAATTGATGTTGATTTTTATAACTGCAGAGATAAAATTGCCAATCCGCAGCTTATTCTTTATTCTGTTCTCAATCCTAAGCCAAGGGATTTATGCGGAACGAGTCTGCTTGAGGGACTGCCCTTCATCAGTGACATACTTATGAAGATTTACAATACCATAGGGCAGAACTGGGAGCACGCAGGCAATATAAGGTATGCAGTAGTCTGCAAGCCCACAGGCAACGACGCAGACAATACCGATGCACAGTCAAAAGCATCGGCAATTGCAGATGCATGGCAGGAGGCAATGAACTCACAGAAGGTAAAGGATTTTGTTGCAGTCGGCGACGTCAGCATCGAGGTAATAGGAGCTGACAATAAAATACTCAACAGTGAAATACCTGTACGTCAGCTTCTTGAGCAGATTGTTGCAAAAACAGGACTTCCGCCGTTTATGCTGGGACTGAGCTGGTCTTCAACAGAAAGAATGAGCACACAGCAGGCAGATATTCTTACAACAGAGCTTGAGGCATACCGCAGAATACTTACACCGATTATAAAAAAAATCGGAGATATGTACCTTGCAGTTAACGGACTGAGCAGCAATCTGAGGATTGTATGGGATGACATAACTCTGCAGGATCAGTGCGACAGTGCAAAAGCAGAGCTTTATCTTGCTCAGGCTGAAAAAATCAGAAAGGAGGGCTAATTTGACACAGGGTTATATTGAAAAAAGCATCAGCACAGAAAAAGCTGATTTAGAAAAAATAAATCAGTTCACAAGAAGTAAATTCGGCACAGACGAGCTTTATATTTTCAGTGTAATACTCTGCAATAACGATATTGACAGGGATTACGAAAGATTTTCACTTGAGGCTCTTAAAACACTTAAGGACTTATTTGTAGGTAAAACAGGCATTTTTGACCATTCAATGAAGGCTGCCAACCAGAAGGCAAGAATTTTTGAAACAGAGCTGGAGGAGGTTTATGACAAAAAAACTGCTGACGGTATGAAATTTTATCAGCTCAGAGCTAAGGCTTATATGGTTAAAAATGATGAAAACAAATCACTTATAACTGAAATAGAGGCGGGAATAAAAAAAGAGGTTTCCATCTCCTGCTCTGCAAAATCAAGCACCTGCTCAATTTGCGGAAATGACAAAAGACACGGCTTATGCGAGCATGTTAACGGAAAAATATATGGTGAAAAGCTTGCCTTTTCAGTGCTCGATAACATAAGCGATGCATATGAGTTCAGCTTTGTGGCAGTACCTGCTCAAAGGGAAGCAGGTGTAATAAAGCACTTTAATCTTGAAGGAGATAAAACAGATATGGAATCAATTATAAAAAATCTTAAAAGCTGTGACAGTGAAATTGTACTGACAAAGATGCAGGCAGACAGCTTAATTGCAAAGTTTGAGGAGCTTAACGGAGAGGCTGAGCTTGGCAGAGAATACAAAAGCTCTCTCGTTAAAGAGGTAATTGCACTTTGCTCAAAGGCGATGCCCGATATGGATATCAATACCTTTGGCAGCATTGCACAGATTATGACAGTAAAAGAGCTTTCAGCTTTTAAAAAAGCATTTAAGAAATCCGCAGACAATACTGTCTGTTTACAGTTAAAGCCTGAAAAATCAATTTCAGGTGTAAATCAGTTTAAAATTTAGGAGGAAAAATTTTATGGCATTCGACAATATCAGACTTGAAAAAAGCTTATACACAACAGGCAAATCATTCACAGCAGCATTAGAGGAGCTTGACCCCTCGGAAAATTACAAAGGCACCTCTCTTGAGGGTCTTGACGCATACGAAAGACAGCTTAAAAGATTTGATATCAAGGTTTCAGGCAAAGGCTCTGATACAGTATCAAAGTTTTTCAGAACAAGTGAATCAGCGGCTCTTTTCCCCGAATATGTATCAAGAGCTGTCAGGACAGGACTTGATTATAACGAATCCGTTTCGGAAATCATAGCATCTACAACTGAAATTGACAGTCTTGATTACCGTTCCCTGATGATGCAGCTTAATACCGACAGCTTCAATCTTAATTATGTCAATGAGGGAGATAGTCTGCCTGAATTTACCATTAAGCTCAGCGAAAAGCTCACTAAGCTCAAAAAGCACGGCAAAATGCTTGTTGCTTCATATGAAGCAGTTAAGTTTCAGAAGCTTGATCTGTTCACTACCGTTTTAAAACAGATAGGCGACTTTATTTCAAAAAGCGAATTTTATCAGGCTATTGAAGCAATAGGAGAAGATGATAACATCAATGTAATTCAGACACCCAACAAAACACTTACCTTTGACAATCTTCTTGATTTATGGGAAAGCTTCAACCAGTTCAATATGACTACTCTTATAGTCAGCAAGAATACCTTAAGAAATATTCTTGCCATGCCGGAATTCAGAGATGCAAATGCAGGGCTTGATTTCCATGCAACAGGCAATATCGTGACACCTTTCGGAGCTAAAATTATTGTATCAACAGTTATTGATGACAAAACAATTTGTGCTCTTGATAAAAATTATGCCCTTGAAAAGGTACAGGCAGGCGGAATAACCACAGAATTTGACAAGCTCATTGACAGACAGCTTGAACGTGCTACTGTTTCCGCAATTACAGGCTTTTCCGTTATATACAATGATGCAATCAGATTTCTGGAGCTGTCTGAATAAGGGAAGGTATATTTATGATTAATATCAGTTCTGTTATAAAGGAGCTTTCTGCTTTGATGAAAACAGATGAGCAGGAGGCAGCAAAATACAGCAGTATTGCAGAAAATGCAGTCAAAAGCGTTGAACAGCTTTTAAAGGATGATGAAAGCACTGATGATAACCGCGTCATTCATTTATGTGCAGTTAAGACATTTTATCACATTGTCCTTTCTGAAAAGGATGACATATGCTCTTTCTCGGCAGGTGACATATCATATTCAAAAGACTCATCTGCAGCTGATAATGCAGAAAAGCTTTTGAATGACGCTTTGAACAGCTGCAGCACTTTGCTCAGAAGTACCGGCTTTGCCTTTAAGGTGGTGTAATATGAACGCACAGCACATTATACAAAAGGAGATTGAAAAACTCGGACTGACAGTTATTTTAACAGACGGAGAATGGACCTCTGTCCCTTTTAAAGCAATGATAAGTCCGCTGTGGAAAAAGAAAAGCTCTGATTTTGAAAAAAAGCTGACTGAGCTTGGCGGAAGTCTTAAAGAATACTATCAGTACATAGGCTCTGCAAATCATTCCATAACCGATTTGTCGGAGGATGCACTTGTTATTTCTGACGGTGAAAGGTACGAATTTAAGCACCGTGACAAAATCATTTCAGACAATACTGTACTCTATTACACCGGAATACTCAGAAAACTCAATGGTGACGACGATGATTAATTATGAAAAAATAATTGACAATTTTATTGAATGCATCGGCAATACAGACAATGTAAAAGTTATAAGAGCTTATCCTCATAAAGACAAGCCCACAAAAATAACAAAGGCATATATTGCTGTCGGAATTAAGGAAATCAGGCTTGAGCCGTATCAGATTGACTATCCCGATAAGGCTGGGGAAATAACTTTGTCAGTAGATTTATACTGTCCGCTGAAATGGGATAGTGCCGAGCTTATTAAACTGTTTTCGCATTTATGCAGTGCTGTTGAAAAATATAATATAGCATCAATAAAAACAGAAGCAATAACAGCGGATATGGCAACACAGGCACTTCTGCTTAAAACCGAGGTGACCTTTTATAACAAATTTGATTTGGGAGGTGACGAGGATGGACAATGATTCAATCAGCTCAGCGGAAATGCTGAGTGAAATAATCAGACTTGACCAGAAACGCTACGACAAGAGTGCAGGGGGTAATTTATAAACAAATGAAAATGAAGTTCAAAGATTTTACTTTTCCGTCAAATCCGAAGGAAATTGAGGTTAACGCCTCCTCCAACATTCAGTCAAAGGGAATTTACGGTAAAAACAGTACAACCGAAAATGTTTCGGTAAATCCCATAATAATCAGCGGCAGAGGTGAATTTTTCGGTGACAATGCGGAGGAGCTTTGTCTTTACCTCCAGCATATGCTCGCTGATAAAACAGCCGGGGAGCTTATGCTCCCCTCCTCTGCCGGAATCAATGCATTTTTCACTGAGTTTACATATTCAAAAATCAGCAGAAAGGGCAGTATTGAGTATCAATTTGTATTTACCGAAAGCTGCAGCAACAGCAATTACAAAAAAACAGCAAAAAGCACGATTGCAGGTAAAAATGAAAATGCTTTTGATATCGCAAACAGATGCGGTATATCTGTCAGCGATATTATGAGATTAAATGATTTCCCTACTCCTTTCAACATAAACGAGGGTGAAAGGGTGGTGCTTTATGATAATTGAATTAACGGCTGTTGACGGCAAAAAAATCACTGTTGATAAATTCACTGAGCTTTGCTTTACACAAACAGCAGGAGTAGCCTGTGACAGTCTGTGGGCATCCTTTGTTCCTGACAGCAGTATTGAAGAAATCTGCACAGTCAGACTTTACATAAATTACAAGCTTGTATTCAGCGGTCTTTGTGACTGTCAGAAAACAACTTACGGCGCAAACGGGGCTGAAGTATATTTTTATGCCCGTTCAACAGCCTGCATACTTGTTGATAACGAGGCAGAGCCTTATACATATCAGCATCCGAGTGCAAAGCAGCTATGCTTTTCGCTTGCTGAGGGACTCGGCTTTTCAAACAGCCTGCCGGATATAAGCAGCACTGAGCAATATGAAATTACCAAAGGGACCTCACGCTATGGTGCAATCAGCCAGTTTGTAAGGCTGCTGACCGGCAGATATATCAATATTACACCTAAAAACAACATTGAGTTAATTTCTGAAAGCAGTGAGATAAAAAATCTGAATAATTATGATATATTAACATTCACAGAAACAGTCAACAGAAGTGAACCTGTATCAAAGATTCAGTTCAAGCAGAACTCTTCACAGGAAAAATATAACCTTCACACAAAATCAATGCTTTGTGACAGTCTTGGCATCAGCAGAACAAAATTCATAAACCTTAATTCACTGCCGAAATGGCAGAGAGATAATACTGTACTTCTTCAGTTAAAAAGTTCATTTGAGGATTACAAATCACTTGAGGTATCTGTAAGCGGATATGCAGATGAGCCTTTGCTCAGCCGCTTTGACTGCAATACAGCACATAAAAGCTACAACGGTTATGTTCTGACACAGCGCAAATTCATCTGCTCAAAAGGCGGGACTGTAACAAAGCTTACTTTAAAGAAGCAGACAGACATTAAGGAGATTACATATGTGGATTAGCAGACAGATAGTTAAAGAGAGCAGTGAGCCGCCTGCACAGACCGGCAAGAGCACACTTAATAATAACGGCAGTGTTGAAGCAGTTGCATCAGGGGTTAACAGAGATCTGAAATTGATTTCACCATATGGTTACAGTTTTTCTTTGCCTGCAGGCACGGGACTGCTTCTGATGAAGGCTGACGGCAGTCAGCTTGGTATAGGTGTTCCTGCAAATGACAATAATCTTAAAACCGGAGAAATAAAAATCACATCCGAGTCAGGAGCCTTTATTCACCTGCGTGATGACGGAAATATCAGTCTTAACGGCTTAATTATAAACAGCAGCGGGGTGATTAAAAATGATTGAACATATTATCAGCGACTGTATTTCTGCACTTGTATGCCCGTCAGGTAAATTTTATCCCGATAAAAATTACGGCAGCAGGTTAACAGGAAAGAATGATATCAACAGTCTGCTTGCAGCAGCAAGACTTGCCGTCAGCAAAATAAACGGCGTTTATATCAAAAACGGAAAAACAGATGAAAACAAGCTGATGCTATCAGTTTTAATTAATGATGACGAAGAAAGGACAGTGATTATTGACCTTGAAAAGAACTTATGAGGAAATACTGAACAGTATGAAAAATGCATATTTCAAAGAATGCAATAATACTGTTGAAAAAAACTCACTGACTGAAAAAAGATTTGAAATTCTTGCAAGCGAGCTTTTTTCCATATCCTGCTACGGAGATTATATATTTAAGCAGGCGTTTGTACAGACAGCAACAGGCGATAATCTTGATAAGCTCGGTGAGCTCAGAGGCTGTATCAGAAAAAAGAAGGATTATGCACACGGTGAGCTTTATTTTTCAATAAATGAAGCTGTGAACTACGACATTACAATACCGCAGAACACAATATGCTCAGTAGAGGGAAAACCTTTTATGCAGTTTGCCGTTACTGAAAATGCAGTAATTCCTGCAGGTGAAACAGGAGTAAGCGTTCAGGCAAGGGCAATTGCCTGCGGTAATGATTATAATGCCGACGCAGGAACAATAACAGTAATGGTTAACGCACCGATTTCTGTTGCGGCAGTTACAAACCCCGCTGATTTTGACGGAGGCTATGACGGTGAAAATGACCTTGCTTACAGAAACAGAATACTCAGGCATTTTGATGTTCTGCCAAATCAGCTCAACACAACCTCGATTGAAAATAACATTCTCACTCTTGATTATGTGACAGACTGCAATGTTCCGTTTTCAGACACTGCAAACAGAATAACCGTATTTGTTTCAACAAAGGATAACGAGCTGACAGCACAGCGCATTACAGAAATAAGAGATAAAATACCCCTTGGAAAAATCGGTGCTATTACAAGACTTGTTGAGCTTGCAGACAAGAAAAAATACACATTAACGATAGAATTATTCTGTATGAAGGGCTTTGATAAGGATGAAATATGCAGGCTTGTAACAGACCGTGTAAATGATATGGTTTCTGCTCTGAGGATAGGTCAGACTCTTTCGCTCATTGATATTTCAAAAGCAATGTCTGATATTGAAGGAATTACAAAGCATAATATTTATTCCGACAAGGCAGAGGGAAATTATATTTACTGCAAAAACAATAAAATCCTGCATCTTAAAAGTCTGGCGGTGAACTGCTTTTATGAATAATATTGAAGAAAGAATTTTAAATCTTGCCGCACTGCTTGGTATATGTACCGAAAAAAACAGCACGGATCTTGCCGAGCTTAAAGGCTATGCAAAGGGATTTGAACTGATTTCAGGCGATTTTGAAGAAACAGCTTTACAGATATCGCCCGAAACTGCACAAGGTATTGCACTGGCTCTTTTCTGTGATATGATGAACATTGATTACTCGCTTAGTGACACGGAAAAAAGAGAGCAGATTAAAAACGGCTTTTTGCTGAACGGTATTGATTACAAAAACGGTGAATTTGAAGAAAAGCTGGAGTCTGCTCATTTCAACGCCGCTTTGTCGGCAGGAAAGCTCATGATTTCAGCAACGTCAGAAAAAACCGCAGATGATTATAAAAAGCTGGCGCAGCTTATGAAAAACTACACCTCACCAAATCTTTTTATTACCTTTGACGGTGACGGAATAACTTTTGGAGAATGGGCAGAAACAGACTTTATGTTTGACGAATTTGACAAGCTGAATTTCCCATTTTCAATGCTTGATACTATTAAAACGGAGGAATTATGAGCAGTACAAATAAAACAGAAAAATTAAGATTAAATCAGTGGATAAGCTCCGATAAACCGAAGCGTGAAGATTTTAACTACGACAATCAGGTAATTGAAAACAACTTTAATTACCACACAAGCGATAAATTCATCCATATTACACAGGGTGAAAGAGAAAACTGGAATATGTTTTCATACAGCGGAATGTATTACGGAAATGGTAATATTGAAAGAACAATTGATACGGGATGCGACTTTGAAATATCCTTTGCAGTAGTATTTGCCAATAACAGACCGCTTTCCGTAACCAGATTTTCAGATTCAAAAAATTATAACTATATGGCATTTGCAGGCAAGCTTGCAAACAGCACAGGAGTTAAACTGAAAAACGGGGGTCAACAGCTTGTTGTCAGCCAGAGTGCATCAGCAGTCCTCAATAACGAATATGTCAACCTTAATGAAGCGGGCGTGGCTTATTGCTATGTTCTGTTCAGATAAAAAATAAAAAACATAAATACTGAAAACCGACACGAAAACAGACACTTCACAGCATTAGGCGTGTAATAAATTTCACACCTAATGCTATTTCAACAAAGAACCTGAATTGCGAGAAACAATTCAGGTTCTTTTCAATAATTCAGCAAATACTGTCTGTATCAAATGAGGCAGAACGAAATCTTAATCAATGATATAATTATTCCATTACTTCTTTTGAACAGCATTCGATAAGTTTTTCAAGATTAATAACTTCAATATGTTTCCTGGTTGTTGAAATGATTTTTTGATCTCTCAAAACAGTTAAACATCTGACAAGATTTATTCTGCTGATTCCTAATATTTCCGACAAATCACTTTGTGTAACAGGAATTAAATTCTGCTGCCTTTTATCAATCAAAAGCATATTTGTGTACATTGAAAACCATTCAATAATCCCGGAAGCTAAAGCGATATTTTCTTCAAACATAGTTTTGAATTCTTCTTTTGTAAATTCAAGCACTTCCATATCTGTAAGAGCAATCGTGACAAGTGAATTTTCAATTTTATAGCTTTGCTGGTGATATCCCGGAAAAACCGTTCCTCTTCCGTAAAAAGAAAGAATTTTATTATTTCCGTTGCAGCTCAGTTTTTTCAATTCCTCTGTTAAAAATGATTCATACACAGGATAATATTATCCATATGTCTGCATCATATATTAATATTATTTATGCTGCTATTCCTATACAACTTTTATTTGAAACCTTTAATGCACTGTCACGCAGTGTCGGTGACAGCAAAAAACCATTGCATTTTTTGATTATAAGTGTAACGATAAATCTTATTCTTGACGTACTGTTTGTTAAATGCTTCGGTTGGGGTGTAATCGGTGCAGCAGCAGCAACCGTTATTGCACAATTATTTGCTACTGTTGCGGCAGGAATCTACATATTTAAGTATAATAAAGAATTTACGATTAAAATAAAAAATCTTAAGCCTGATTTCAAAATTGCTCTTGAACAAATTAAATTAGGTATACCTATTTCTCTGCAATACACAGTTACATCCATAGGTTCAATGGTTCTTCAAAACACAATAAACGGATTTGGTTCAAAGGTTATAGCAGGCTTTACTGCAGCAGGAAGAATAGAACAGATAACAAATATACCTATGTCAAATTTATGTGTTGCAGCAATGACCTTTGTATCGCAGAACTATGGTGCAGGCAATTATAACCGAATAGTTAAAAATGTCCGAAAAATATTTTCCTGGATATAATAATCTCTGTATTATGCAGTTTGATTTTAATATCATTCGGACCGGATATAGTATCTTTATTTATAACGGACTATGATGCTGAAATTATTTATGCAGCAAAAGAATATTTAACTGCAATTGCGAAGTGTTACAGTCTTGTAGCAATTTTATTCTTATTCAGAAATACGCTTCAGGGAATGGGATTTACTTATGCAAATGCAATAGCGGGTGCAGGTGAGCTTTTCGGAAGAATTTTAATAGCGCTTATCTTCACAAAATATCTTGGCTTTACCGCAGTTTGCTATGCAGGACCTACGGCATGGCTTCTTGCAGATATTCCGTTGGTTATTATTTATCTCAAAAAGCAAAAGAAATTAAAAGCAGCCGATCTATTTAAATAATGATATATTACATTTTTATCTAATATCCAAAAACGGCATAGCAGCCTGCTACACCGTTTAAACACAACATATTTAACTGAGATACAAAGCATTTGGCACCTTCCGTATGGAAGGTGCCAAAGCGTGTAGAAAAAGACAATTTTTAGATTTCTACACGCTGGGGACTGTCTTTTCAGAGCTTATTTTCCTCCTGGTATTCCTTGGAAAACTCTGTATTCAGTTCATCGGGAATAGGCACACCCATCTCAGTTACATTATCGGGCTGAACAGTAGGATTACTTGCCCAGCCTGCATATCTGTTTGTAATGTTTGGATCGAGCTGATACTTCTGTTCAAAGCTTCGCTTGTGCCTGTGAGTTTCGGCAGGTACATCATAATTATTCAAACTATTGATGGTCTGCTTTGAGTTCTTCTCGTTATCCCTGCACATTGCCTGCTCCTTCGGCAATAGCCTTTAAATCTTCAAGTGAATTGATTTTTGCTCCGCTCTGAATGATTGACTCCTGAATCATTTCAGGCAGTGAATTAAAATATTCCTGCATCTGCGGTGTTAAATTAAACATATCCGGCATAATAAAAACTCCTTTCAGATTTAGTTTATCCGAAAGGAGTTAAATTAATTCACTTATTATAAAATTGCTTACCAGCATTCCTTCAGGCGTAAGAGCAATTTTTTTGTCAGTTTCTTTAAGCAATCCCGATGAAACAAAGGATGAAAAATCTTTTTTTACAAGAGCTTTGTCTATTCCGCTGCAAAGCCTTAAGCCAAGCATTATTTTTTCCGCATCACTTCCGCCTGTACCGTCATTATTAATGTTAAAATTTTCATCATAAAAAAATCTTTTGCCATTGAAAAATGAATGTGCAGAAGCACCTAAACCAAGATATGGTATTAGCTTCCAGTACTTTAAATTATGTCTGCTTTCAAAGCCCGGTTTTGAAAAATTGCTGATTTCATACTGATTGAATCCGAGTTTTTTTAATGAGCCGATTGTTTTTAAATACATATCGGCAACTGTATCCTCGTCAGGCAGAAGCAATCGCTCACGCATTTCATAAAATTTTGTACCTTCCTCAATTTTCAGCATATATGCACTTATATGCGTAACTGCCATTCTGTCAATAAATTCAAAGGTTTCATCAAGAGTATCAATTGTCTGCTTCGGCGTGCCGAGCATAACATCAAGACTGATATTATTTATACCTGCTGATTTGGCATCACTTACAGCCCTTGCAACCTCTGACTGACCTGCCGACCTGCCGAGAGCAAAGCGTTCCTCATTCCTTGCACTTTGCATACCCAGACTAATTCGGTTAACACCGAAGGACACATATTTTTCAAAATCGCTTTCAAGATTTTTTGACGGATTACATTCAACTGTTATTTCACAGTCAGCGGAAATATCAAACTGCACCTTTGCAGCATTTATTATTCTGCCTATTAAATCGGCATTTATTATTGACGGCGTTCCGCCGCCAAAATAAATTGTATCAAAGCTGCCGCTGTATTTTTTCATTTCAGCAATAAGCCTGTCAGCATATTTTTCCGCCAGAGCCTTATCATACCTTACGCTGAAAAAATCACAGTACGGGCACTTTGAACGGCAAAAAGGGATGTGAAAATACAGTCCTGCCTTATTAACCACATTATTCCTCCGTAAAGATTTTATTTTTCGCTTTTCTTTTCCCGATTCATAAGACTGTTTACTGCCTCATCGGGTGTGAGTTCACCTTTTACTGTTTTATCAACCGCATTAATAATAGGCATATCAATACCATATTTTTCAGCAAGCTTAAGCGCTGAAGGAATAGCGTTCATTCCCTCAACAACCATTCCGACCTCTTTTATTGCAGCCTCGGCGGAATAACCGCTGCCGATAAGAAAGCCTGCCCTGTTATTACGGCTGTGACGGCTTGTTGCCGTAACAATCAAATCGCCAAGCCCTGCAAGACCTGCAAATGTCATTTTATCGCAATTCATAGCCATTCCAAGACGTGACATTTCAGCAATGCCTCTTGTAATTATAGCAGCCTTGGCATTGTCACCAAAGCCAAGACCTGTTGATATTCCGCAGGCAAGAGCAATTATATTTTTAAGTGCACCGCAGAGCTCAATGCCCAGAATATCCTCGTTGGTATATACACGCATACAGGTATTCATAAAAACGCTCTGAACCTGCTTTGCCGCATCGGTATTACGGCAGGCAGCCACAACTGTTGTAGGCAAACCAAGTGCAACCTCTTCAGCGTGTGTTGGACCTGATAATGCAACAACAGTTACATAATTTTCTATACTGTCCTTTATCACCTGCGACATAGTGAACAGAGTATCCTCCTCCAAGCCCTTTGCCGCATCAACTATAATCTGCCCCTCTTTAATGTAAGGAGAGGCTTTTTTTGCTGTCTGTCTTACGTATGGTGATGCAACGGCAAACAGCAGAATATCCTTGTCAGAGCAGACATCTGAAATGTCATTTGTAAAAGCTATGCTTTCAGGAATAACCGAATCCTTAAGATTCGGGTGTGTATGTGTTTCTTTTAATATATCAAGCTCACTGTCAACTGCTGACCATAGCGTAACACTGTTTGAATTCTGCGCAAGCATAATTGCCAAAGCTGTTCCCCACGTGCCGGCACCGAGTACACCTATTCTGCTCATTATTTTTTCCTGCTTTCTGCTTTAAGTCTTAAGCCTTTATCGAGAATTGTTTTTCTGAGTCGGATTGATTTTGGAGTAACCTCCAGAAGTTCATCATCAGCTAAAAACTCCATACTCTGCTCAAGTGAAAGAGTAGTTGGAGGAACAAGCTTCAATGCCTCATCACTGCCGCTTGCACGGGTATTTGTGACGTGCTTCTTTTTGCAGACATTGCACACAATATCCTCATCCTTAGCGCATTCACCGCAAATCATACCCTCATAAACCTCTATACCGGGACCGAGGAATAGCTTACCTCTGTCCTGAGTATTCCACAGACCGTAGCCTGTTGTAGTACCTGTTTCGTGAACAACGATTGAACCGCGGTTTCTTGTGGCAATTTCGCCTTTATATTCCTCATAGCCCACAAAAAGCTGATTCATAATACCATTGCCGTTTGTATCAGTCAAAAATTCACTGCGGTAGCCGATAAGACCGCGTGACGGAATTTTGATTTCAAGGTGTGTCATACCTGTTGAACGGGTATCCATATTTTCAATCTCGCCCTTGCGTGAGCAGAGCTTTTCCATAACAGCACCCACATAATCCTCTGGCACCTCAATGATTGCAAGCTCAACAGGCTCAAGTGTTTCGCCGTTATCACCCTTTTTCATAATAACCTGAGGACGTGAAACCTGAAATTCATAATTTTCACGGCGCATAGTTTCAATGAGAATTGAAAGATGAAGCTCTCCCCTGCCTGAAACCTTGAAGGTATCCATTGAATCAGTTTCCTCAACACGCATCGAAACATTTGTTTCAACCTCCTTGAACAGACGGTCACGGAGATTACGGGATGTAACATACTTACCCTCTCTGCCTGCGAATGGTGAATCGTTAACAATAAAGTTCATTGAGATAGTAGGCTCGTCTATTTTTACGAATGGGAGGGGTTCAATGCACTCAGGGTCACAGGCGGTTTCGCCGATATTAAGGTCGGCAATACCTGCAACAGAAACCAGATCGCCGAAGGACGCGGTCTGACAGTCAACACGCTTTAAACCCTCAAACTGATATATTTTCGTAAATTTAACATTTTCCTGACTTCCGTCCTGCTTGCAAAGTACATATGGTGTATTAACCTTAATTTCACCGCGTTCAACTCTGCCGACACCTATTCTGCCAACATAGTCATCATATTCAAGTGAGCTGAATAAAATCTGAGCAGGACCTTCGGCATCACCCTCAGGTGACGGAATATGCTCAAGAATTGCATCAAGAAGCGGTCGCATATCGCCCTCACGGACATCAGGATCAAGGCTTGAATAGCCCTCTCTTGCAGATGCATAAACAACAGGAAATTCAATCTGCTCATCATCGGCACCAAGCTCAATAAACAGGTCAAGAACCTCGTCAATAACCTCGCTCGGTCTTGCCCCCTCACGGTCAATCTTGTTAACAACAACAAGCGGAGTTTTGTGAAGTCCGAGTGCTTTTTTCAGAACAAATCTTGTTTGCGGCATACAGCCCTCAAACGCATCAACAAGCAGAAGAACGCCGTCAACCATTGTTAGAATACGCTCAACCTCGCCTCCGAAATCAGCGTGACCGGGAGTATCAACAATATTAATTTTTGTGTCCTTATAATGCACCGAGGTATTCTTTGAAAGAATAGTAATTCCTCTTTCCTTTTCAAGGTCATTGCTGTCCATAACTCTTTCGGCAACCTCTTCGTTATCGCGGAAAATACCGCTCTGATGCAGCATTTCATCAACAAGTGTTGTTTTGCCGTGGTCAACATGGGCAATAATTGCAATATTCTTTATATCATTTCTCTTACTCAAATCAATCACCTTCAAATTCTCGCTGTTTAAATCAATGCTTGTATTTTACCACTTAGCTTTATAATTAGCAAGTATTAATAAGTTATTTTAAAGTAATTATCTTTACATTATGCTGTTATTCTGTTAAAATCAAAGTATTCAAGTTATATTTAAGGAGAACTCATTCAAATGAAAAAGTTGTTTATTGCCTCATCACTTGATAAAATATTCCCCGACAGCAAGGATATTTATGAGCTTAAAAGCCTGTCTATGCTGAAAAATGAAAAAAAATCATTTCAGATTGCTTTCAGTGCAAAAAAAGATGAAGCTGTTTCTCTCGGTATTGACTCAGCTCTTTCAGAATATCTGAATTTTTCAAAAGTCAAAATGATTAACGGCGGCTTTGACAGAGCAAAAAACGCAGATGACTACTACCTTGAAAAAAGAGATTGCTACCCTGATTTGCTTGAGCCTGCTGACATTGCAGATTTCACTGCTGATTATGACGGTCTTAACACTGTATGGGTACAGCTTTCAAATGACAGTCTGCCTGTCGGCAATCACGATATCTGCGTAACACTCGGTGAAGACAAGTGCAGTATAAGCATTAATGTAATTGATGCTGAGCTTCCGAAGCAGGAGCTTATATATACAAACTGGTTTCACACCGACTGTCTTATGAGCATATATGGCTTTGAAGCCTTCAGTGACGAATACTGGAGAGTTACCGAAAATTTCCTTCGCCGTGCTGTTGAATACGGAATGAACTGTGTGCTCACTCCCCTCTTCACACCTCCCCTTGATACTAAGGTTGGCGGAGAGCGCCCGACTGTTCAGCTTGTTGATGTTAAGGTTGAGGGACTGAACAAGTATTCATTTTCCTTTGAAAAGCTTGACAAATGGCTTGAAATGTGTGAGCGCTGTAATATTGAATATTATGAAATGAGCCATTTATTTACACAGTGGGGTGCACGCCACGCCCCAAAAATCATTGCAGAGAAAAACGGCAGGCAAAAGCAGATTTTCGGCTGGAGGACAGCGGCAGGCGGAATAAGATACAGACTGTTCATCAAACAGTTTGCTGCTGCATTAACCGAATATATAGATAAAAAAGGTATACGAAGCAAATGCCTTTTACATATTTCAGACGAGCCTGCAGGAGCAATGAAATTCACATATGGCACAGCATCAAAAATTGTTAATAAGAATTTTAAGGATTTTAAAATCATTGATGCACTTTCATCATACAATCTTTACGAAAGCGGTTTAATTAAAATGCCTATTCCTGCAACAGATGCAATTGAGCCGTTCATAGGCAATGTGCCTGAACTATGGGCATATTACTGTGGTGCACAGGGAAGAAAATATGTATCAAACCGCTTTTTTGCAATGCCTTCTGAAAGAAACAGAATTTTAGGGCTGCAACTCTATAAATATAATGTGAAGGGCTTTTTACACTGGGGCTATAATTTTTATTACAGTCAATATTCAAAATCCGTTATCGACCCATTTGTAACAGCAGACGCAGGCGGGAAATTCCCTTCAGGCGACAGCTACGTTGTTTACCCCGGCAAAGACGGTATGCCCCTTGATTCACTCAGACTTCACGTCTTTTATGATGCCGTTCAGGATTTTCAGGCATTAAAGCTGCTTGAAAGCAAAACAGGCTATGACAAAACACTTGAAATTATTGAAAAAGGAATTGACAAGCCTATAACCTTTACCGAATACCCTCACGATGCACGCTGGCTTGAGAGTGTTCGTGAACAGGTCAATACAGCTATTGCTGAAAATATATAATTATTTAAAGCTTTGCACCTTTATCTCATACACAGATTCACATTTAAAAAACAATAAAGAAAACCACATGCTGACCGTATTTAAATAAGTACGGTCAGCATGCTGTTTTATCAGAAGTATTTTTAAAAATTTTACGATTAACAAAATTTAAACAATTTTAAATCATTTCAAAAACAAGCCCGGATTATAATTCAGACAGCAGATGAGAAATCACTGCAAAACATTTTAATTTATTCGGAGGCAGAATATGAAAAAGAAAAACTTTATCGCTCTTATTATGAGCACAATCGGAGTACTGCTGTTTGCACTTGGTATGTGTATGTGCTTTTTGCCTGAGTGGGCAGTATTCAAACAGGGTGTGGTTGTTGCTGCAATCGGTGCAGCAGTGCTTATCGCAATGGCAATCATCGTTCGCAAAATGAGCAAAAAGCCTGCAATCAGGCTTAATGCAAAAGCAATCGGAACTGTTATATTCGGGATTATCGCAGCGCTGGTGCTTGGTGTCGGTATGTGTATGGTAATGGTCTGGGATATGATGGCTTGGGGTATCATTGTCGGTGTCGTGGGAATTATTTTACTGCTTTGTCTTATCCCGATTTGTAAAGGTTTAAAATAAAAAACATCAAATTAAAAAAGTAAACAAAACTTTAACATTTCTATGGTATTATATAATTGTTATGGAGGTGTTTTGATGTTTAAAATACTTGTTGTTGAGGATGACAGAGACTTAAACCGTACAGTATGTACCTATATTAATCAGAACGGATATGAGGCTGTCGGCTGTTTTGGTGCAGAAGAAGCATATGATGAAATGTATTGCAATGTATTTGATTTGATAATTTCAGATATTATGATGCCTGATATTGACGGCTTTGAGTTTGCAAAAACAGTAAGAGAGATTAATGAGAATATACCTATTTTATTTATGACGGCAAGAGATGACTTTTCAGCTAAGCAAAGAGGCTTTAAAATCGGCATTGATGATTATATTGTTAAGCCTGTTGATTTAGACGAACTGCTGCTGCGCATCGGTGCTGTACTGCGCAGAGCAAAAATTGCATCAAGCAAAAAGCTGACAGTCGGCAGTCTTATTCTTGATGCAGATGAACATACGGCATATCTGAACAATGAAGAAATTCCGCTTACCGTTCGTGAATTCAATCTTATATACAAGCTGCTCTCTTATCCGAAAAAGACCTTTACACGCACACAGCTTATGGATGAGTTCTGGGATGTTGATTCATCCTCAGGTACAAGAACAGTTGATGTTTATATGACAAAGCTGCGCGATAAATTTTCAGACTGTGATGCATTTGAAATTGTAACTGTGCACGGACTCGGCTATAAGGCGGTGATAAAATGAACAGAAAGAGAAAAGCAAATCAGGTGAACAGCAGTCTTTTCTCTGTCAACAAATATATTGTATTTTTTCTTGCAACTGCATTTATTGTTACCTGCTGTATACTTCTTTTTATCCGTGAGGTGGAATTACCGGTTGAAACGCTTAATAAAACTGCACCAAGAACATTTTTCAATGTTATGTTTTTAAGCTTTTTACTCTGCCTTATTGACGGTATAAAACGCAAAATAACCGTTGAAAAACCACTTAAGGAAATACTGAAAGCAACAGACAGAATTACAAATGGTGATTTTACGGTACGAATTGAGCCTGTGCATAAACTCGGCAGAAAAAATGAATTTGATGTTATTATTGAAAATTTTAATGTAATGGCACAGGAAATTTCAGGAACGGAAGCACTCAGAACCGATTTTATATCAAATGTATCTCATGAACTGAAAACACCACTTGCGGTTATACAGAACTATGCAGCCATTATGCAAAATCCTGAGCTCAGTGAGAATGAAAGAATAGAATATGCAAAATCAATGAGTATGGCATCACAGAAGCTATCTGCATTGATTACAAATATTTTAAAGCTCAATAAGCTTGAAAATCAGCAGATTTTCACTGACCGTCTAAAATATAATCTGAGTGAGCAGCTATGCGAATGTCTGCTGAGCTTTGAACATATCTGGGAAAGTAAAAACCTTTCAATAGAAGCAGATATTGATGAAGAAGTTTTTATTAATTCCGACAAGGAGCTGCTGACACTTGTATGGAACAATCTGTTTTCCAATGCCACTAAATTTACGGATGAAAACGGCAGAATCTCAGTAAGTCTTAAATCAGACGGAAAAAAATGTATTGTAAAGGTAACGGATACAGGCTGTGGAATGAGCAAGGAAACCGGTGCTCATATATTTGAAAAATTTTATCAGGGGGATACATCGCATGCAGTGCAGGGTAATGGTTTAGGACTTGCACTTGTTAAAAGGGTTATTGATATTGTAGGCGGAGAAATTAATGTTGAAAGCGAGCTTGGTAAAGGCAGTACATTCACAATAATTCTCAGGAGTGAAAACAGTGAAAAAGCTTCTGAATAAGCTGCTGTTTCCTAATCCCTCACTTGTATTTCTTTTTGCAGCCTTAACTGTTGTTTTAATGGTTCTTGTCTTTTTAACTGACTATATACCTGATATTTTCGACTGCATAATTTATGCATTTTCAGCATACAGCCTTTGCATACTATTGATTTATCTGATACCTAATGCCGTTAGGAATACAAAAAAAATATTATCAAAAATACCGATAATGAACAAATATATGAATGACAAGCTGTTCAGAGCACAAATCTCTATTTATGCAACTCTCGTAAATAACACGGCATATTCAATCCTTTATGCAGTAATGGCATTTATTCAGAAATCATATTGGCTGACGGCACTTGCACTTTATAACTTTGTTCTTACGATTTCGCGTTTTATGCTTATAAAAAGATATAACAGTGCAAAGAAAAAGAATGATAATCAAAGGCTGATTTATGAACTGAAAACATATAAATCCTGCGGAATTCTGATACTTTTAATGAGTGCAACAATGACAGGAATAATTAAGCTTCTTATTTCTGAAGGAAAAGACGCAACCGGAGAAATTTTTACAATAACAATAGCAGCATACACTTTTTATTGTTTTATTATTGCACTAATCAATATTGTTAAATTCAAAAAAGAAAACAGTCCTATATTGCTTGCATCAAAAAATGTTTGTTTTGCAAGAGCATTGATGTCACTTTTCTCTTTGCAGATTTCTATGTTTTCACAATTCGGCGGATTGGAAAACAATAACGAAACCATTATGAATATAGTTGTGGGATTTGTTATTTGTATGGGCTGTGTTTCTATGGCAGTTGTTATGATTATTAAATCAAATAAATATATAAAAAATTTTAAGGAGAAAACCTGAGATGAATAATAATGAAACTTTTAAGTACTCTTATTCTGCTGACAGGCAGGAAGAAATAAACGCTATACGCGAAAAATATGTAACCAAAGCTGATGACAGAATGGAACAGCTGAGGAAGCTTGACCGCAGTGTTACGAAAAAAGGGACTATGATTTCTGTAATTGCAGGGGTTATTGGTGCATTATTGCTCGGCATTGGTATGTCCTGCACAATGGTGTGGGCAGACAAGTTCTTCGTTTTAGGAATAATTATCGGCATCATCGGTATTGCCGTTATTGCCGCAGCATATCCGGTTTATAATATAATAACAAAGAAAGAGAAAGAAAAGATTGCCCCTCTTATCATCAAATTAACTGATGAGCTGACCAAAGAGGGAAATTAATATACACTCCTCCCTATCTTTTCTTAATCTTATTCATATATTTCGGCAAAAGGCACCCGGATTAATTCGGGTGCCTTTTGTTCTGTTTATTAAATCTTATTGTTATTGATGTGCCTTTTCCTGATTCACTTTTTAATTTGATTTCGGCATTATGATAAACAGCAGCGTGCTTGACTATTGAAAGACCCAAGCCCGTTCCGCCGATAGATTTTGAATGGCTTTTATCAACACGATAAAAGCGTTCAAATATGCGTTCCTGCTCTGATTGAGGTATACCGATACCTGTATCTCTTACAGTTAATTTAATGTGATTTTTACTTTCACTTACTATAACATCAACAGTTCCGTCCGGCACATTATACTTAATCGCATTGTCGCAGAGGTTATATATCATCTCATCAAGGATCTTTTCCGCACCGAAAACAAGCGTGCTTTCGCCGATTAAGTTAAGATGTATATTATTTTTATTTGCTATCGGTGCCAAGCGATTAATAACATCCGCTGACAATTCGTACAGGTCAACATCTTCATTTTCAAGCTGAATATTGTTTTCATCAAGCTCTGATATTTTAATAATATCGTTTACAAGCGTAATAAGTCTTTGAGCTTCATCATAAATTGATGATGAAAAATCCGTCACAACTGAATCAGGATTATTTCCGGATTTCAAAATTTCAGCAAAGCCGGATATTGAGGTGAGAGGTGTTTTTAATTCGTGAGAAACATTTGATGTGAACTCACGTCTTAACTGTTCACGCTTAACGCTTTCGGTAACATCAATAATAATTATAACTGCGCCTATAACCTTTTCATCTTCAAAGACAGGATTGGCAATCAGGCTGTAATAATTATCATTGATTGTCAAATCACCTTTTTCACGCACACCATCCAATGCTTTATTAATTACAAAAATCAGATTATCATCTGCCGCCGTTAATACATTATCAGGTATAACACTGTTTATTCCGAGAAGATTTAATGCAGAACGGTTATATGTCAAAAGGTTCATTTGCCTGTCAACAACGATAAAGCCTTCTTTCATATTTTCGGTTATAAGCCGAAATTCCTCCTGCTTATGCTCAGCCTCTTTTATTTGTTTTTCAATTGTGTTCTTTTGTTTTGATATTTTTCTGAGCAGCGGCGCCAGCTCATCATAAGGCTCATTATTTGAAGGATTTTCCAAATCAAGCTCATTAATCGGCTTGATTATTGATTTTGAAATCCTTTGCGCTAAAATAAATGACAGCACAAGCGCAATTACAAACACAATAAGTATCGGCTGAATAAGACTGATTATTATTGTCACAACAGTATACTGATTGGTTGACACGCGCAGAATATTCCCATCATTCATTTTCATTGCATAGTAAACTGTTTTTTCTGCCAGAGTGTTTGAATAACGGATACTGGTACCTTTGCCGTTTTTCAGTGCGTCGGCAATCTCCTGACGGTCTGAATGGTCATCAAGGTCATTTTTGTTTACAAAGGTGTCTGCAATAACATTACCATCGGGTGATATTATTGTTATTCGTTTATCGCTGTTGCTGAAATTGTTTATATAATCAATCCCCTGATTTTCAACAGCATAGGCTATATAATTTGCCTCGCTTGCAAGCTCGCTCTGGAGCTGATTTTCAAAATACTGAAATAATATACCTATAATCAGTATTAAGCTCGAAATTAAAACAACAAGTGCCACTGCAACACTTGAACGGAATATTTTTTTATTCATTTGTATCTCCCATAAACTGATAGCCTATATTTTTTACTGTTTTTATATATGGACCTGCAGCTTTAAGCTTTACTCTGAGTTTTCTTATATGAACATCGAGTGTGCGTGACTCCTCGTAAAACTCACCCCATACCTTTTGCAGAAGCTCATCCCTTGATACAACTTTGCCGTCAGCCTCCAGAAGCACGGATAAAAGCTTATATTCTTTGTACGAAAGCTCTGTAATTTCGCCTGAAACTTTAATAATATGTTTTTCAAGATCAGCATAAAGGATTCCCGCTTCATACACATTATTTTTATTCTTTGTTTTTTCATAGCGGCGAAGAACTGCACGGACTCTTGAAACAAATTCAACCATACCGAATGGCTTGGCAATATAATCATCAGCGCCTGAATCAAGACCTGTTGCCTTGTCAAATTCACTGTTTTTTGCTGTTATCATTATAACAGGAATATCCTCATACTTTTTATTACTTCTTAATTTTTTTAAAACAAACAAGCCGTCTTCTTCAGGCAGCATAATATCAAGAAGAATAAGCTGAGGCTTTTCCTCGTCAATTTTTGCCCATAACATTGAGGGCTTTTCAAGCCCTTCAATATCATACCCCTCTTTGCTTAAAGTATAGCAAACGAGCTTGCGGATATTATCATCATCTTCAAGAAAAAATATCATTCGAAACACCTCTGCTTCTATTATAAATCCATAACAGATATTAATCAACCAAATCTTCCCGTGATATAATCCCTTGTTCTTTTGTCTTCAGGATTATTAAACATCTTTTCCGTTTTATCATATTCCACCATTTCACCAAGCAGAAAAAACGCTGTCTTATCCGCAATTCTCGTTGCCTGCTGCATATTGTGAGTGACAATAATTATTGTATAATCTTTTTTCAGCTCAAGTGCCAGGCTCTCAATTTTAGATGTGGAAATAGGATCGAGCGCTGAAGTAGGCTCATCCATAAGAAGTATTTCAGGCTCAACTGCAAGTGCTCTTGCAATACAAAGCCTTTGCTGCTGACCGCCGCTCATACTGAGCGCACTTTTTTTCAAACGGTCCTTACACTCATCCCATATGGCAGCCTGTTTTAACGAGCGCTCAACAATTTCATCGAGCTTAAACTTCGACTTAATTCCGTGTATTCTCGGTCCATAAGCAATATTATCATAAATGCTCATAGAAAACGGATTAGGCTTCTGAAATACCATACCAACATTCTTCCTCAGATTATTTACATCAATATTCTTATAAATATCAGTATCGTTTATAAATATATTTCCTTCAATTCTGCATCCGTCCACCAAATCATTCATACGATTAAGCGTTTTTAAAAAAGTTGATTTACCGCATCCGCTTGGTCCGATAAGAGCCGTAATCTGCTTTTCAGATATTCTTATATTTATATCTTTTAAAGCCTGATTTTCTCCGTACCAAAGATTAAGTTTTTCAGCGTTTATAATATCCGGCATCATCTTTCCCTCCGTTTTCTCAATGCCCTGCCTGCAAATTTAGCTGATAGGTTTATTACGAATGTAAGCACAAGTAAAATAACAGCTATTGAAAAGGCAATCTCAAAATCTCCTCGTTCTTTAGCATAAACATAAAGCGCTACAGTCAGGGTCGAGCCTGCCTTCTCAGGCAAAATGCTTTCAAAAATATAGAACATATTATTTGCCATTCCCGCTGTGAACAGCAGCGCCGCACTCTCACCGATAATTCTGCCGACAGATAAAATACATCCTGTTACAATTCCGTCAACTGCACTTGGCAGAACCACCGTGCGTATCATATGCCATTTGCCGGCACCAAGAGCAAGAGAGCCTTCACGATAGCTGTTCGGAATTGTTTTCAGGCTTTCCTGCGTTGTTCTGATAATGGTGGGCAGTGTCATAATAACAAGTGTCAGCGCACCTGCAGCAAGACTTGTTCCCAGAGAACAAAACTGAACAAATATCAGCATTCCCACCAAGCCGTAAATTATTGACGGTATTCCTGATAAGGTTTCCGTTGCCAGCTCAATGATTCTTACAAGCTTTTTGTTTTTACAATACTCATTAAGATAAATTGCAGCGCCCACACCAAGCGGAAGAACGATAACAAGTGCCATTAAAATTATATAAACCGTATTGAGCATATTAGGCAAAATACCAACCTTATCGTTAATAAGGCTTGGTGCTGACGTTAAAAATTCAACAGAAAGGTTCTGTATACCTCTGTAAAAAATGTATCCTATTATACCTGTAAGCATAAGAATAATTATGCCTGCAGAAAGGCAGACAAGAGTATTCAGCAGAATAATCTTAAATTTTCTTTTCCCTGATATTTTATCATTCATTGCTCTTACTCCTTATTCCTTTTTACAGTTAAATTAAGAATAATATTGATTGCCATAATAAAGATAAAAAGCACAAGCGCAATTGAAAACAATGCCTGCCTTTGCAGACCTGAGGAATAGGACATTTCACTTGCTATAGCAGTTGTAAGAAATCGCACACTCCTGAACAAACCCGGCATATTCGCCACATTTCCTGCCACCATCATAACTGCCATTGCTTCACCGATAGCTCTTCCGATTCCAAGAACAACTGCTGTAACGATTCCGCTTTTAGCTGCAGGAAGAATAACCTTGAAAATTGTTTCGGTTTTAGTTGCGCCAAGCGCTAAAGATGCCTCCTCGTATTCCTTGGGGACTGCACATATTGCAGTCCCTGATACTGAAATCACTGACGGCAGTATCATAACAGCCAGAACAATAATTGCCGAAAGCAAATTTGCTCCGTCAGGTATATTAAATACCTTTCTGACTAACGGCACAATAATAATCATACCGAGAAGTCCGTATACAACAGATGGTATGCCCGACAGCAAATCCACTGCACTGCTGACTGTTTTTGCTATTTTCGGCGGTGCTGTTTTTGCAATAAATACTGCACACATCATTCCTATCGGCACACCTGTAATTACTGCACCCAATGTTGCGTAAACAGACGATATGATAAACGGCAGTATTCCATATGATGCCGGCGAAGCGGTCGATGCCCATCTTGCATTGAAAAAGAAATCTGTGAAACCTATTTCTTTTATTGCAGGCAAACCGTTAATCAGCAAAAATGTTGTAATCAGCAACACAAATCCTATTACAAGAAAGCCGCATAATGTAAATACAAACTTGACAGCCTTTTCAATTACATTTACTGTGTTCTTAATTTTTTTCATTGAAATACCTTATCTTTTTACAGGAACTGCTCCTGCCTTAACAATCAGGTCATCAGCCTGACCGTTTGCTGCAAAGTCAAAGAAGTTCTGTGCTGACTCATTCAATTTGTCATCTTTTCTTGTAACAAAAACAAAGTTGCGCTGAATTTTATAAGTACCATTCTGAATTGTTTCAGTTGTCGGTGTTACACCCTCAACCTTAATTGCTTTTACAGTATCCCCTACAGATGCAAGTGATGCATATCCGATAGCATTAGGGTTTGATGATACGGTCTGAACAACATCACCTGTTGATGTCAATTCCTGGGAATAATTGCATAAATTCTCTGTATCGGTTATTGACTCAAAACCATCTCTTGTGCCTGATGCTGCTTCTCTGCCAATCAGAACAATCGGTGCATCTGCTCCGCCAAGCTCTTTCCAGTTTGTGATTTCACCCTTATAAACAGCTGCAATCTGTTCAATAGTTAAGTCTGAAACCGCATTTTCATTGTTTACAATAACTGCAATACCGTCAATTGCAACAACTGTTTCGTTAAGATTTGCCTTTTCTTCATCTTTCAGATTGCGGCTTGCAAGTCCGATATCACATCTGCCCTCGGCAACCGCCTGAATGCCTGAGCCTGAGCCTGTGGGGTTATATGTAACCGTCACATTATCATTATCAGCCATATATGATTCACTGAGGTATCCGATTACCTTTTCCATAGATGTTGAACCATCTGTTGATACAGTCTGCTTACTGTTTTGCGGCTTTGAAGCTTCACCCTTGCAGCCTGCAAAAATTCCGATAATTAAGCACACACTCGCCAATACTCCGATTACACTGATAATTATTTTTTTCATACTTTCAATCCTCCGATAATTTATTTTGTACCTGAGTACAATTAAATTATAATTCTTCGTATGTTAATTCCGAAAGCAGTTGTATGTTAATCCTATGTTAAGCTTTAACAATAAACACGCAGCTTATTTACAATAACGGCTTTCAGTTGTATAATAATATCAGACTGTTAATTAATAGAGGGAATTATTATGTGGGTTGTATTCGCAATACTGTCATCCTTATTTGCTGCAATAACATCTATACTTGCAAAGGTCGGTATTGAAGATATTGATTCAAACCTTGCAACTGCTATAAGAACAGTTGTAGTTGTTATTATGGCATGGGGTATGGTGTTCATAACAAATGCTCAAAGCGGTTTGCACTCTATAGGAAAGAAAAGCTGGATATTTCTTATTCTTTCAGGTATTGCAACAGGTCTTTCATGGCTTTGCTATTATAGAGCACTGAAAGACGGCACAGTATCTGTCGTTGTTCCGATAGATAAATTAAGTGTTGTAATAACTATGATTTTTGCTGCAATATTCCTGCATGAGCAGTTCACCGCAAAATCAATAGCAGGATTAGTTTTAATAAGCATAGGAACACTTTTGATGGTGCTGTAAATACGCTTTTCAACCGAAAATAATCATTATAAATTTGTGCAGAACTTTTATACCATATGAATGAAAAAGCCACGGGAAGAATGAAGTGACCCCGAAAGTTTGGACAAATAAATATTAAATTTGGCTCTATGTCAAATGTTGGGGTAAGCCAATAGAACAAAGAAGAGATGTAATAGCATACAAAGGGTGAATTCACCCTTTGTATGCTGCAGTCTGTAGAAAAACCCTAAACTTCGGAAGAGGTTTAGGGTTTTAGTAATGAAA
>X363_Desmarests_Spiny_Pocket_Mouse__coassemble_87_pt1 | contig 75490 bp, 66 predicted proteins | sample X363_Desmarests_Spiny_Pocket_Mouse__metabat2_high_PE_020 | metagenome-assembled genome bin X363_Desmarests_Spiny_Pocket_Mouse
TAACTCTGATGCTTTCTTTTGTTCAGCTTCAATCTCTTTTACCTCCTTTTCCATACTCATCATTTTAACCTCCTTATTCAGATTTAGCCATTAAATATAATGGCTATGTACTTGTCACATATTTTTAAATATATATTCTCTTTCAATTTTTGTACACAAAAAATAAGGTGCGTAATTATATTTCTACAAATTACACACCTTAATATTAAAACTTTATTTCATTCCATTTTTGAGGCAACTTCGCAGAAGATTGGCAACACTTTGTCTGCCTCAAATTCCGCCTCAATTCTGCCCCAAATTGATATGAAAAGTTATGATATTTTATGATAATTTATTAAATTTCGCCTCAAATGAGGCAGATATAAAAAAATGGCTTAAAACCGATGGTTTTAAGCCATTAAATCTGAATTATTCTGAAATCTTTGCGGAAGTCTTAGCCGTTGATCTGCTTTGCGATTTCCTCTGCAAAGTTTTCTTCTCTTTTCTCAAGACCGTCGCCCTTCATCATACGGATGAAGCCTGTTGCCTTGATTTCTGTGCCAAGCTCCTTAGCAACAGAATCTATATAGCCCTTAACTGAGCCCTGGAAAAGATCGCCGCGAACAAACTCCTGCTCAACAAGGCAATTCTCTTTATAATACTTGCCCATTTTACCTGCAGCAATCTTTGCAAGAACTGCCTCAGGCTTAGAAGCCATTTTAGGATCTTCCTTCATCTGAGCAGCAAGGATACCCTGCTCGTGCTCAACAACCTCAGCAGGAACTGAAGCCTCGTCAAGATAGCTTGGATTCATAGCAGCAATCTGCATTGCAACATTCTTACCCATAGCCTCAAATTCAGCAGTAGCAGCCTTTGATTCATCAGCAACATCAAAGCCAATCATAACACCAACTGAGCCGCCGCCGTGAATGTATGTTGAAACAACACCATCCATTCTCTCAAAACGACGAACCTTCATATTCTCACCGATTGCAAGAACAAGGTCGTTAAGAGTTTCGGTAACTGTTCTGCCTGTGCCGTCAAACTCAGCAGCACAGAGAGCTTCAACATCAGCAGGATCAACAGCAAGAATTGTCTTTGCAACACCTGTAACGAAGTCCATAAACTTTTCATTCTTAGCTACGAAGTCAGTTTCTGAGTTAACCTCAACAACTACACCCTTCTTAGCCTCTGCATCATAATATGGAAGAACCACACCCTCAGCAGCAATTCTTGTTGCCTTTTTCTGAGCGGCAGCAAGACCTCTCTCACGAAGGAAGTCAACAGCCTTATCCATATCGCCGTCTGCTTCTGTAAGAGCCTTTTTACATTCCATCATACCAACGCCGGTCTTCTCACGAAGAGCCTTTACGTCCTGAGCTGTAAATGCCATTATTATACCCTCCTATGAGTTAATATTTAATTATTCAGCAGCTTCTTCTGTTTCTGCCTCAGCCTCTTCGGCTGTATCCTTACCGTCACGACCCTCAATAACAGCGTCAGCCATAGCACCGGCAATAAGCTTTACTGCACGGATAGCGTCGTCATTACCGGGGATAACATAATCAATTTCATCAGGGTCACAGTTTGTATCAACAATAGCTACGATTGGAAGACCGAGCTTTGTAGCCTCTGATACAGCAATTCTTTCTTTACGCGGGTCAACGATGAACATTGCGTTAGGAATCTTCTTCATCTCTGTGATACCGCCGAGATATTTCTCAAGCTTTTCAATTTCAAGCTCAAGACCAACAACCTCTTTCTTAGGAAGAAGGTCGAAAGTTCCGTCCTCTCTCATAGCCTTAAGCTGAGCAAGACGAGCAACTCTGCCGCGGATTGTCTTGAAGTTTGTGAGCATACCGCCAAGCCATCTTGCGTTAACATAAGGCATTGCACAACGCTCAGCCTCTTCCTTAACAGAATCCTGAGCCTGCTTCTTTGTACCTACGAAGATGATTGAACCGCCGTCTGCTGCTAAATCACGAACGAACATATAAGCCTCATCAAGCTTCTTAACTGTCTTCTGAAGGTCAATGATGTAGATGCCGTTACGCTCTGTGAAGATGTACTCCGCCATTTTAGGGTTCCATCTTCTTGTCTGGTGACCAAAGTGAACACCAGCTTCTAAAAGTTGTTTCATAGAAACTACGTTTGCCATAATAATTTCCTCCTTTAAGGTTAATCCTCCATAACCAAGCCGGCAAAAGCCCGAATCAATAACCTAAGGCTTGCCTGATTATGTGTGTATTCGCGTTCATTTTCACGAATGCGTTAGCATTATAACAAAAAAGGCTTGAAAAATCAAGCCCTTTTACGGAATTATTTAACAAAAATATAAACAAGCTAAACAAAAAGCATTACCTTTTGTTTCATAGCCTGCTCCTATTTAATATACAGCTTCATAACCTGCTGCTGTGCTTTGAGTTCAAGTGTATCGTCAAGGGGTGAAAGCTCTGCTTTACCGTATTTATTCTCAACTGCCTTTGATATAAGCAAATCGGCAAACTGTGAGTTTTTCGGCAGAATAGGTCCGTGAGAATAAGTGCCGAAGGTGTTTTTATATCTGACGCCCTCAGTGCCATCCTCACCGTTATTTCCGCAGCCTTTTATTATTTTGCCGAGAGGCTCGACATTTTTGCCGAGATAGGTGCGTCCGCTGTGGTTTTCAAAACCGACAACCTCAATACCTTCCTTAGTTTTAAAGGCATAGTTGCCTATCATTCGCTCCTCCTTACCCTCGGTATAAAAATCAAGAGCACCCATATATTCAAGCATTTTGCCGTCGTATGTTTTATAGTATTTCCCAAGCATCTGATAACCGCCGCAGATTGCAAGAAACACCTTTGAATTTTCAATCGCTCTTTTTATTTCAAGGTCCTTGCCTTTTTTTAAATCATCAAGCAGGACATCCTGTTCAAAATCCTGACCTCCGCCTACAAAAAGAATATCATAGTCATCTGAATTAAAGGATTTGCCCATTGTTATCTGATCGGTAACCACATCAATATTTCTTGCTTTCATTCGTTCAGTCAGTGCAATTATATTACCTCTGTCGCCGTAAAGATTAAGCATATCGGGATAGAGGTGTGCAATTCTTACAATCATTCCCAAAAATCCTTACCTCCTAATCTTTTTGCAATAGTGGGTCGCATTGTCATCATTGATGTATATGTCGGCACAATGTAGACATCTCTGCCCTGCTGTGAGGCAATGTCAACAAGCCTGTCATAATCTTCATTTTCAATAACCTTGATTTCACGGCTTCCGACGCCCTCATATTTAACGCGTATTGCCATATCATAGCAGCGCTTTCCTGCCACATATATTTCTTTAACATTGTCCTTATCAAAAATGCCTGCAAAATCAACGTCCCATATCCAGCTTATATCACGACCGTCTGCCGCATTATCGTTAAGTGACAGAATCATTGTAAAATCATCATCAATGGATTTAAGGAAATTCATTGTCTGGCTGAAGCCTGCAGGATTTTTAACAAGAATAACATTGATTTTATTATCACCGCAGTCAAACTGCTCCATTCTGCCGAAAGCACCGTTAAAGCTTTCAAGTGCTTTAATAATTGTTTTATCATCAATGCCGAATGATGATAAAGCCGCAGCACAGCCGATAGCATTATACACATTATAAGCACCGCCGATATTGACCTTAACAATATTCTCACTGCCGTTAAATGAAGCTACTACAACAGAATGATTCTGTTTAAGCTCCGCAACAGAGGTAACCGCAAAATCAGGCTGAGGTCTGCTGTAACCGCAGCTATGGCATACAAAACCGCCGAGATGACCGTAGGTGTGGTAAGTATAATCATATTCGCTTTTGCAGAAAATACAATACTTGGCATCACTGATTTCAGGCGCTTTTGCATTGCTTTCAAATGGCACATTAACGCCGAAAGTTACAATTTTATTAGGTATTTCCCTGCTCATTGAATAGGTCAGAGAGCAGTCGGCATCAAGGCACACAACTGCATCGGGAAGATTTTTAACCGACTCCTTGATTGCGTTGAGTGTATGTGTAACCTCTCCGTATCTGTCAAGCTGGTCACGGAAAACATTTGTGACAAGAATTACATCGGCACGTATATAGCGTGAAACCTCTCTGAAAGCATTTTCATCACATTCAACAATGGCATATTCATATTTTCTTTTGCCTGTGATTGTTGAATTCATAATAAATGATGAGGTTATGCCTGTTATAAGATTAGCACCCGATTTATTGATAAAATATGTTTTTCCCGCAGTTCTGAGCCCTTCCTCAATAATTCTGCAGGAGGTTGTTTTGCCGTTAGTTCCTGTAACGATTATAACCTTAACGTCCTTTGACAAATCTGTCAAAACATTTCTTTTAACCCTGAGTGCAACCCTGCCGGGTAATGTTGTTGCACCCCTGCCAAGCTTCTGCAGAACAAAATGAACAAATCTGCATACAAGACAGCACAAAAATACTTTCACTTAATCACTCCTATTAATTAACTATGTATAATTTTAAACCACTGAACTTTTTAAGTCAATAAGAATATATGTTTTTTTATTTTAAATATTGTGTTATAATAATAAAATAATTCGGGAGGATGAAATATGCTCAGCAAAATTATTGATACAGTAAAAAAGGCAGGAGAGATTTATAAGAGTGCAGGCAGTGACCTGGGGATTGAGGACAAGGGCTCTGCTGTCAATCTTGTTACAAAATATGATAAATTAATACAGGACTATCTTTTTACCGAGCTTGAAAAGGTTGTGCCTGACTGCAAATTTTTCGGCGAAGAGGGTGACGGCAACAAGGAGCTTACAGACGGATACTGCTTCATTATCGACCCTATTGACGGAACCACTAACTTTATTAAGGGCTTTCAGCACAGTGCAATAAGCGTTGCACTTGCAAAGGACAAGGAAATAATAATAGGAGTTGTGCTTGACCCCGACCTTGATAATCTTTTTTATGCTGAAAAGGGCAAGGGTGCATTTCTTAACGGCAAGCCTATTCACTGCTCTGACTGTGATTTAGGCGAAAGTCTTGTACTTTTCGGCACCTGCCCATACGAGCATGAACTTGCACACAAAACCTTTGAGCTGACGGAAAAAATTTTCTATAAAGCTATTGAGGTAAGACGAGGAGGCTCTGCCGCACTTGACATATGCTATGTTGCGGGCGGCAAGGCAGATTTATATTATGAAATGATTTTACGCCCATGGGACTGGGCAGGTGCATATCTGATTCTCAGAGAAGCAGGCGGATATGCAGCAACATTTGAAAAAAACAAGCTTGATGCTGATAAAATTGATTCATTTGTATGCGGCAATAAAAAGGTGCTTGAGGAATTTTATGAAATATTACAGTCTGAATAATTATCTGCGTGAGACCTTCGGCTGCAAGGTTTATAAGCTAAGCCTTGACGGAGGCTTCACCTGCCCCAACCGTGACGGAACAATCGGCACAAGGGGATGCATTTTCTGCTCAGCAGGCGGCAGCGGTGATTTTGCCGAAAGCAGAACACTGTCAATAACAGAGCAGATTGAACACGGTAAAAAGCGTGTTGAAGCGAAAATAAAAAACGGAAAATATATTGCATATTTTCAGGCATTCACAAACACCTATGCGCCCGTTGAAATTCTCAGAAAAAAGTTTTTTGAAGCAATAAGTCATAATGATGTCGCGGCACTGTCGATTGCTACAAGACCTGATTGTCTTGGTGATGATGTAATTGCTCTGCTTGATGAGCTGAATAAAATAAAGCCTGTATTTGTTGAACTGGGATTACAGACAATTCACGAAAAGAGTGCCGAATATATCAGAAGAGGCTATCCCCTGTCAGTATACGATGAAGCAGTGAAAAAGCTTAAACCAACAGGAGTAAATATAGTTGATCACGTTATAATCGGACTGCCCGGCGAAAGCCGTGATGATATGCTTGAAACTGTACGATACGTTTGTAACAGCGGTATAAACGGAATTAAGCTTCAGCTTCTTCACGTGCTGAAAAATACTGACCTTGCCGATGAGTATTATCAGGGAAAAGTAAAGGTGCTTGAGCTTGAAGAATACGCAGATATTATTAAAGAGTGTGTTGAAATTATACCTGAAAGCATTGTCATTCACAGGCTGACAGGCGACGGAGCAAAAAGGGACTTAATAGCTCCCCTATGGTCAGCGGATAAAAAAAGAGTATTAAACACAATTAATAAAATGTTAAAAGCCAATTCCCGTTAAGTGAGAATTGGCTTTTATTATTATCTTAATGTTACAACTGATTTAGTACCGCTGTTCCAGCTTGAATAGAATGTTCCGCTGCCTATCTTTTTATATGTGCGCACACGGACATAATATCTTGTGTTTCCTGCCCTGCCTTTAATAGTTTTGCTTGTTGTATTCGGATTAGCAATTGTTATTGTTGCTGCATTAGAGAAGTCACGCTTTGTTGCATACTGAATCTGATAGCCTGTTGTCTGTGATGCCTGCTTATTCCATTTAAGAGTAAAGCCCTTTGATATTGCCTTGAATCCGCCCTTGTTGCTCGGAACAAATTCTGTCGGCTTGGGATTGATTTTGTAGCCGATTGTTTTAGTACCGCTGTAATTGCCCTTGAACTTTACCGTAACAGTGTATTTTCCGACATTTTTTGAACTTGAGTTTGAATAGCTTACAGTGTAGTCGGTATTAAGTTTAAGGGTTTTGCCTGCACTGTCCTTTACTATAACACTCGGCTTCTGCACCTTGCCGTTATAAGTGAAAGTATTTTTCGATAATTTGATTGTCTTTGGATAGTTAATTATTGTAGTTTTAGATTTTTCACCGCAATATTTACATTCATATTCAATTTTACCGTTTTTAGAAAGAGTTGCTTTTGTAACTGTTTTTTTATAACTATGTGAACAGATATTAAAGCTATAATTTCCAGTTCCGTCAGATCTTACTACAGCAAAATAATATGTTCCTTTTGATAAATCCAAAGTTTCATTCAATATCATTTGCTGCGTATTACCATCCCAATAGCGATATTTGTATTCACTTACTGTTGTGCCATTTGAGTCATAGATATAATAATTGCTTACATATATACTAGCTTTTAATGAAATATATATTTTTCCATCTGTATTTAATACAAATTTGTATAAATCCTTGTCATCATTTGCAGCAAGCTGACCTCTGTATGTAGTACCTAATGAAATTATATCTGCTGTTGATAATGAATTGTTTGTATCACCAATAGTTTCAGTAAAACTTTCTTGAGCAGAATTATACGAAATTTTGAAATTGTAATTTCCTGTTCCATCAGATCTTACTACAGCCAAATAATATGTTCCTTTTACTAAATCCAAGGTTTCATTCAATATCATTTGCTGCGTATTACCATCCCAATAGCGATATTTATATTCGCTTACTACTGTGCCATCAGAATTATATAAATAATAGTTTGTTACATATATATTTGCTTTTAAAACAATACGAATTTTTCCTGATGAATTCAACGTAAATCTATATAAATCTTTATCATCATTAGCAGCAATTTGACCATAATATGTATTACTCAATGAAACATAATTAGCAGTTGCAATTGAATTATCGTTACTGATTTTTGTTTCAGAAAAACTCTCTTTAGCAGAATTATACGAAATTTTGAAATTGTAATTTCCTGTTCCGTCAGATCTTACTACAGCAAAATAATATGTTCCTTTTGTTAAATCTAAATTTTCGTCCAAGGTCATTTGCTGTGTGTTATCGTTCCAATAACGATATTTGTATTCACTTATTGTTGCTCCGTCAGAATCATAAATATAGAAGTTTGTTACATGTATATTTGCTTTTAAAACGATATTTATTCTACCTGAATTAGATAAAGTAAATTTATACACATCTTTATCGTTGCTGTTGGTTATATACCCATTATACTGTGTATCAAAAGATATTGATGTTGCATTAGAAATCGAATTACCGGCAGCACTTGCTGTAAAATCAATGCCTGCTGTAATGCTGAGAAGCATTACAAGTGACATTAACAGACTTAATGTTTTTTTCATAAAATTACCTCTTTCTTAAAATATTCATTATATTCATATTATATTCATAACAATTATTATTGTCAAGAATAATTTATGTATAATAAGAATATGAGGTGTTGGTATGAAGAACATTAAGCTTATCAGGGTAACAAATGACTACACTCAGTTAAAGGTTCAGATGGAAACAGGAATCAGTCAGAGTATGCTGTCAAAATATGAAAACGGCGAGCTGCTGCCCACTACTGAAAATCTTATTATACTTGCTGAATTTTATAACACCAGCCTTGACTATTTAATGGACTTAACCGACGTTAAAGAAAAATATCCTTCAAAAAAGAATAAGTCATAAGAAAACAGGAACGAAATTTTATCGTTCCTGTTTTTGATTATTCATAAAAGCCGATTTGCTTGATAATCGGATTACTGCGGCTCTGGCGGATAACAAGAGCGACGCCGATACAGCTTTTATTTTTTATTTTTATTATTTTTTTTGAACCGATAATTGTGCCTGAATAAACCTTTTTATATTTACCATTCGGCTTTTTCAGATAAAGGTCAAAGGATTCAACTCTCTGACTGAATGATGTATCCTCCTCAAGCACTGCATATTTAAGCTTTCTTTTGCCGTTAAATTCAAACTCGGCATAGCTGTTTTTGCTTGTAAGCTTAAGGTTCTTTTTAACAAGCACCTTATTCGCTGTTATGCTCCTGATTTTTTCGCCTAAGCCTGCAAGAGCCTTTACATCCTTAGGATGAATAACACCTTCATCAGTCGGCGGAACATTCAGCAGAAGCGTGCAGTTATTTCCCACCGAACCAAGATAAATATCAAATAATTTCTTTGAGGATTTGACTGTTATATTTTCATTTTTTGAATAAAACCATCCTCTGCGGACAGAAACATCAACCTCGGCAGGATACCAGCAAAGCTCGCCTGCTTTTTTCAGCACTGAGCGTGAGCCTAAATCCTCATCAGTCGATTCAAATTTTTGCAGTGCTGCTGCCTGACCCTCGCTCTGCTGTGAGTTTTTCTCAACTGCTTCACTCTGAGTAAGGCTCAAAGGAACAACGGAATATTCATTTTTCCTGCACTTGCCACCCTCATTGCCGACCCAGCGGATGTCAGGACCGCAGATAGCAATATTTGCCTTTGGCTGTAAACGTCGTATTATTTCATAATATCTTTTCCAGTCATATTCAAAGGCAGCCGCATTCTTTCCCTTTGCTCCGTCAAACCAGACCTCAAAAATTTCTCCGTAGTTTGACAAAAGCTCTGTAAGCTGATTGCAGAAGTAATCATTATAGGCATCTGTCCCGTAGCGTTTATCGTGCATATCCCACGGGGACAGATAAACACCGAAATCCATACCCTGCTTATGACACTCATCGCTCACCATTTTCACTATGTCGCCATCAAAGGCACTGTTTTTAACGGAAAATTCAGTATACTCACTTTCCCATAAACAGAAGCCGTCGTGATGCTTGCAGGTAAGAATAATACCTGTTGCACCGCTGTTTTTAATTGTTGACACCCACTGCCTTGCATTGATTGATTTGATTGTGAAATCAGTCGGCACTTCCCTGCCTGTTCCCCATTCACGTGCAGTTGCAGTATTCATACCGAAATGAATAAAGCAATAAAAGGGTTTAGACTGATGCCTTAACTGATTTTCGTTCGGAACAACAGATATATAACGTTCAACATCACTGTCTGTCAGCGGATATCCGTTGTTATAATCGGACCAGTCGTTTTTAAAAATGTTTTCCATATCAATGCCCTACTGTATCAAATGTTCTTGATTTGATATTCTTTTTAGTCTGCTCAATTCTTTTTCCGTTTTTACCGTTATTCCAATGTCTAAGGAAATTATCCCTGTCATGAAGCATCCATACACACTTTCCGTGCAGATACTGAATTTTTTCCTTAAGGCTCATTTCAAATGTAAACGGACGCTTTTCAACTCTGTCCTCAAGAGGAGTTACAAGACTTGCATTCGGTGAAGCTGTCTCTGCAGCAGAAAGAATAACAATATCCTTATCCTCAGGCAAAACAGTTGTTCCGTCAAGAGTAATTACCCAGAAATACAAGCCCTTGGCAAATAAGGTCTTGCCGTTATCATCAACACTGTGTGTAAATTCATAACCAAGATGACCCGATTTTATATAAGCCATCTCCTCAAAGTCATATAAATCCCACTGAGCATATGGCTTGTCAATTGCATTGATTGTTTTAGTAACAGCCTTTCCGTTAACTGTGAACACAGTATTTTTGTCATCGGCAAGTGATGCGCAAAGCAGCTTCAGCTTATTGCCCTTCTTTACCTCAATCACCTGTCCGTTACAGCCTGCAAGCTCATTTTTATTAACCTTAAAGCACACACCGCCTGCCGTAATTTCGTCAGGAAGAAGGCGGTCGGGTATATGTGTATTTTTAACATCACAATCAAGTTCAACAGCAATGCTTGAAGCTTTATCACATACAATACTGCTGTTTTTTAATTTAAGTGCAAAGGTTTTAACCTCATAAGGCTTGAAGCTTGTTACAAGACATCCGTTTTCAACAGCAGCATCTGCAATAAATTCCTCGCTTGCATAAAGCTCTCTTGCACTTTCAACACCCTCACCGAGAGAGAAGGTATATTTCTCAACAGCCCTGTTTGCTCCCTCATTTAAACGGACAATTATTTCGCCGCTTTCAATATTATGATGCGGCATTTTTATTGCTCTGACAATAACATTTTCACTGCTTCCGCCGCCGAAGGAATAGCTTGTGCCGAGTCTGCCCTGATGCTTTTCAAAAACAGTTGCAGCAAGCGGCTGAGTGAACATTTTTGCCTGAAGCTGTGTAGCTGCTCCCACCTCACCCTTGTGGCTGAATACTGCATAGGAATAAATATTCTTGCCTAAATCCATCATTGACTGCATAGAGTCAATACGGTAATTTCTCTTAGGAGTATGAATAGCAGTAAGACGCAGGGTATTATCATTGAACTTATCCCAGCCGTGCTTGCTGTCGCTGAGAATTGAAACACCGAATTCACCGCTTTCATCGGTAATATCTGCCCATTTCTGTGCAGGGACCTCAAACAGCTTTTCATTCATATTGTCACGCTTTATTGCACCAAGACCAAGGTCAAAAGCAGCCTGCTTGTTTTCAGCAGTAAGTGCAAAGCGGTTTTTGCACATTGTTCGCAGTGACTGCCACTCAAAATCATTATAAACCTCAACAATTTCGCCGTTATCGGTCAATGAAATATAGCTTGTAAAGTCACTTTTTCCGTCCTTTTGCTTAACCTCAAAGGTAACTCGTGCAGGTCCGTTTTCAACAACAGTTATTGATGAAACAGTCGGTATGCGGTCAGGCTCCTTGTTCGCCTCTTTATAATTCATTTCCCATGCAGGCCATGCCTTTGAGCCTGTATAGTTGAATAATCCGAGAATTATAGGCTTTGACAGCAGCTCTCTGTCATTATCGGTTTTGTCAATGATTGAGGCAATGTCACCGTTTTTATTAAGCCTTACGTCATATTTCTGATTTGACATTGTATCGCCGCCGATAGTAATATCACTCTTTATACAGCAAGGCTCACCGCTCGGTCTTACATCATAAACACGCATACCGAGGCTCTCAACTTCTGCAATAAAGATAATCTCCATAATTCCGTTTTTAACAGAATTGACCTGACTTTTAACCTCTCTGCCCTTATCGTTAAAAACACGTACATATGGTGCTGAAACGCCCTTAAGCTCAAGCTTAACAACACTTACACGCTTTGCTTCGACAGAATTTGAAACCATAACGGGAATACCTGTGCAGAAATCGGATTTCATTAAGCCTGTCATTGCTGAAAGCGAGCCTTCAAGCTCACCCTTGAACTGATTGATTGACATTGCATAATCATTCCACGAACGGCGGTAAGCACGCTGAACGGATGTGCCCGGAGTATCATCGTGAAACTGGTGTGCAATTGCTCTTTTCCATGCTTTTTCGAGCACAGGCTCATTGTAATCGGCAGCACCGAAATAGCTTGCCATAACACCTGCGCGCTCTGCCATATCGCCAAGCTCCTGGCATTTGGTGTTCCAGCGCTTGCCGATAGCACGTGAGGTATAGCCGCCGACACCGTGATTCTGCATAACAAGCTCTGTTTTCCACTCAGGGAGCTTATCCTTAACCTCCTGCGGAAGCTCATTTTCAATATCGCGGTAAATCTGATCTGCGCTTGCGGCAATAACCTCAATATCACTGGTGCTGTTTTTCTTTATTTCATTATCAACATATTTAACTGTTTTCTCCTCAGGAGCACCGCCCCTGTCACCGATACCGTGAAACATATATGTCCAGTCAAGACCGTATTTTTCATTTTCCTTAAGCTTATCGGTAACAAAATCCCAGTTGCGAAGCTTGGTTAATGTATAATAATAATCGTGGGGATTACAGCTTGCGTAAATATAATTTCCGTCAACACCATACCATTTGCCGATGTCAAAAGGAATGCCGTAGGCACTGCCCCATGCAAGCTTTTGAGTGGTGAAGCCCTTAAGATTTGCATGGTGTGCAATACTCGGTAAAGCCCAGCCGAAACCGAAGCAGTCAGGCAGATAAATATCAAGAGATCTTTTGCCGAACTTTTCATCAAAATAGGAGTTGCCTATCAGAATATTTCTGAACAATGCTTCAGGTGACGGACAGTTAGTATCACCATTTTCAAAGGCTGAGCCTGTAACATGCCATCTGCCCTGCCTGATATACTCCTTCATTTCCTCAAAAAGCTCAGGATAATACTCCTCCATAAGCTCATAGCGGTATGAGCCTTCAAAGGAGAATATGTATGACGGATACTTTTTGAAAAGCGCAAAGTTATCCACCAGAGTATCATAGATATATTTGCTTACAGTGGTTTCAAAGTCCCATGACCATATAGTGTCAAGGTGTGAGGTTGCAACGGTATAAATTCTTTTCTTTTTCATATTTTTATCTCCTCAATAATTATTTGTTCTTAACATTCTGCGAAATCATATGTACAAGTTCATCGGCATATACAATCTCTATATGCTCGTCAAGCTGTGAAACAAGATAATCCAGATCCTCAACAGAAGTTGACCACGGGTGAATGTTTATATAGCTGTACCCTGCTTCACTTGTAATGTCACATGGCAGTGAATTTATTTCATCAGCAAAAGCTTCAATCCACTCCTTTGATATCTGTTCGTCAGGATTATCTGACTTAAACCAGAATGAACGCCTTGCGCTTACAAACGGCTTATTGCCGCTGAATAATATTTCACCATTAAGAGCCTCATATTTTTCTTCAATCTGCATCAGACCGCCGTTAATGCTGTCTGATGATGAAAAATACATCAATGATTTTCCAAGCCGTTTGCTGTTCTTGCAGTTATCAAGCAAGGTTATTGTCTGAAGATCGGCAGCCTCCATAGCACTGACACTTAAATCAACAAAGCTTTCGAGTGACTCTCTGTCATAATTAGTAGGATTAATATAACCCATACCCGAAACACCGCAGACAAATCTGTCATTATCCGTCGCCATACTGTAAACATAATCAAGCACTGTCGGTGCAAGCTTATACGCTGACGGAGGTGCAGTCCAGCTAAGCTTATAATCAGCTTCTGAATTGACTCTGTCAAAATAATGCTCTCTGAATGGTATTGTTGTTTCATACCACTGAAGATTGTCACCGTCACTCATAACCAGTGCAATGTAATGCTTATTTTCCTGCGGATTTATTTCCTCAAACTGATTTTTCTGCTTAATGGGTTCATTAAGCTTAATTGATGATAAAAGGCTCAGATTACTGCAATGGTCTGACGGAACAACAGCAACACCGCTTTTGCTTGCCTGTTCAACATATCCAAGCTCATCAGCACTCCATCCGAAAGCAACAGCATTTGAATTAAGCCAGTTAAAAACTTTTTTCCTGAAGCTTATCTGAGCTCTGTCATTTTCATCTGTGTAAAAACAAAACGCACTTGTTGCCGTACCGTAATCACGCAGTGTTATTAATTCGGGAGACTGATGAATCACAAGATTTTTATTCAGTTTGTCCTTATATTTTTCAAAAACATCCTCTTGCGTCAATATGTATTTATCGTTTTTCTTCAGGGTTAAATCCTGTTTTATTTCAAATCCCATTACCACAATTTCAGCTTTCAGAGAAAGAGGCACTGCAAGCCAGCCCTCGATACCCGAAACAGTAAAAGCCATATTAACCGTCGGGTTATTTCCGTCATCAAAAAGAACAACGCCTTTATCCTTAATAAAATCCGAGTTTTCAGTAATAAGCTCCCTGACACTGCTTACACGTTTCAATTTTATCTTATCGTTTTCCTTTAAATACTTTTCAAGGAAAACAATATTACCGCCATCCTCAATGTAAATACAAGGCTTAATCTGAGCGGTAATTCCCTGCAATGATGACACCGTTAAATATTCAGCATCACTGATATCACCTTTGTTAATAACATAAATAACCGAACCGGGGGTGTTAAGTTCTGCGAATACAGCAGGCTCTCTTTCCGTTTTCTTGTCTGAGCAGGCAGTAACGGAAAAAACTAAACTGATAACCATAATGAAAAGAAATAATTTTTTCACTGATTTCATAAATTAATCTCCACTTTTTATTTTATTAACTCTCAATAATAATTATATTATTTTTCTGTTTAGTTTAAAAGACATTTAACCGACAAAAATGTTTTTATTATGTCGTTTTATATAAATTTTATATTGATAAAAAACATAAAAAATGATAAAATCATTACGGGAGAGGTGCATTATGGACATTACCTTTTATTACAATAAAAGTAAAATACAGATTTTTAAAGTATTTTCAGGTACGCTCAGTGAAATTGTGCCTATGCATTCACATACAAAAAACAGCTTTGAAATACATCTTATAGATTACGGAAAAGGTGTATTGGAAACAGATTTCGGCAAATATGATTTAACAAAAAATACGTTGTTCATAACAGGACCTAATCTGCTTCACAAGCAAATTCCCGACAAAGCCTGCCCTATGCACGAGCTTTGTGTGTATTTCAGAATCTCAGACATAAAAGACAGCAGTGATATCATAAGCCGATTTGCTTCACAAAGCTTCTGGATTGGCAAAAGCAATGCAGAAATAAGGCATTTATTCAGACAAATGGTTGATGAAAAGGACAAAAATAATCAATGGCGGAAAGACATATTATCATCCTTGTCAATAAGACTGATCAGTGAAATTGCTCGGCTGTATTTCCCCGATAATACGATCTCAAAAAAAGAAGCGTCCGACACTGATTTGAACGAAAGCCGTTCATGGATTCTTGACCAGCTTTTTTCTGATGACTGCAGCAATGTAACACTGAGTGATTTTTCTGCACAGATAGGAGTATCACAAAGACAGGCAGAGCGGATAATAAAGGAGCATTACGGCTCATCCTTCAAAAAAATGAGATATGAATCTAAAATGGCACTTGCCGCAACTATTCTTGAGGAAAAGAATACAACTGTTGAGGAATGTGCAGTAAGATGCGGATACAGCTCAGCATCTGCATTCATATCAGCATTTAAACACAAATACAAAATCACACCGAAAAAATATAAGGAACAGACGATAAAAAAATAACAGAAAGCAGTTACGCTTTCTGTTTAAACTGTCGATAAAGTGGTCTGAACCACGCAAAAGAAATAATTTAATGATATGCTTATCTTAGGGGCGGATACTATCCGCCCGACATATATTACTGCGTCAGCATATGGAAAAATGGCTTAAACATCGAGTTTAAGCCATTTTTTGCGTTTTCCGTCTTTTGCTCGGAAGCGGTACCATTGTACAGCAATCCTCACAAAATACGAAATTCAGTTCCATTTCTCAACAGTCCCCAGCGTGTAGAAATCTAAAAATTGTCTTTTTCTACACGCTGAACAGAAAGCAGTTACGCTTTCTGTTATTTTAATTTTATAAGGTCAACTGAAAATCAATCAGACTGCAACAATGTTGACAAGCTTGCCGGGAACATAAATTTCCTTTTTGATTGTTTTGCCTGCGATTGCTTCGGCAATTTTTTCATCCTGCTTGGCAAGTGCAATTGCATCATCCTTTGATATATCAACAGGAACAACAATTCTTGATCTTACCTTACCCATAATCTGAAGAGCAATTTCAACAGAATTTTCCTTCGTCTTGTTTTCATCATAAGCAGGCCACTGTGCTTCGTTAACCATACCGCCGAAATCCATTACCTGCCACATTTCCTCTGTAACGTGAGGAGCAAAGGGATTAAGCAGAATAGTAAGAGCTTTAAGCTCAGCCTTATTGACACCCTTTGAATACATATCATTAATAAGGCTCATCATTGCTGCAATAGCTGTGTTACATTTAAGATTATCAATATCCTCGGTAACCTTTTTGATTGTTTTGTGCATCATAGCCTCAAGCTCTGATGAGTATTCATTTCCGTCCTTAACAATTTCCTGTAAATTCCAGAAACGCTCAAGAAATCTCTTGCAGCCTTTGATTGAATCGCTGTTCCACGGAGCAGCCTTTTCAAAGTCACCTATGAACATCTCATAAAGACGCATTGTGTCAGCACCATACTGGTCAACAATGTCGTCAGGATTAACAACATTGCCCCTTGATTTAGACATTTTTTCGCCGTTCTCACCTAAAATCATACCGTGCGAGGTGCGCTTTGCATAAGGCTCTTTTGTAGGAACAACGCCGATATCATAGAGGAATTTATGCCAGAAGCGTGAATAGAGCAGATGAAGTGTTGTATGCTCCATACCGCCGTTATACCAGTCAACAGGACCCCAGTATTTAACTGCTTCAGGTGAAACAAGCTCTTTATCGTTATGAGGGTCCATATATCTTAAGAAATACCAAGATGAACCAGCCCACTGAGGCATAGTATCGGTTTCTCTTTTAGCAGGCTTGCCGCAGCAAGGACAGGTTGTATTTACCCAGTCAGTGATTTTAGCAAGCGGTGATTCACCTGTATCAGTCGGTTCATAGCTGTCAACCATAGGCAGTCTGAGCGGCAGCTCACTTTCAGGCACAGGAACATAACCGCAGTCGTCACATTTAACAACAGGAATGGGCTCGCCCCAATATCTCTGACGTGAAAATACCCAGTCACGGAGCTTGAAGTTAACCTTCTGATGACCCTTGCCCTCTTTTGTCAGCCACTCGGTGATTGCAACCTTTGCTTCCTCGACAGTCATACCTGTCAGGAATGAAGAATTAACAAGCTTGCCTGTATAGCAGTCGGTAAATGCCTCATTCTCAACACCGACCTCTGAGCCTGCAACAACCTCAATGATAGGCAGGTCAAATTTCTTTGCAAACTCCCAGTCACGTGTATCGTGTGCAGGCACAGCCATTATTGCACCTGTACCGTAAGATGTGAGAACATAGTCTGAAATGAAAATCGGTATTTCAGTATCATTAACAGGGTTAATACCCATAACGCCCTCAAGCTTAACACCTGTTTTATCCTTATTAAGCTCAGTACGCTCAAAGTCGCTCTTTCGTGCAGCCTCCTGCTGATAAGAACGGACAGCGTCAAGGTTTGTGAGCTTGTCAGCCCATTTTTCAATAAGCGGGTGCTCAGGTGAAATAACCATATATGTAGCACCGAAAAGAGTATCAGGACGTGTTGTATAAACAGTGAGAGTATCACCGAGTGTTGTGCCGAAATCAACCTCTGCACCTGTTGAACGACCAATCCAGTTTTTCTGCTGCACCTTAACTCTGTCAATAAAGTCAAGATCATCAAGGTCATTTACAAGTCTGTCGGCATACTCGGTTATTTTAAGCATCCACTGGCTCTGATTTTTTCTTATAACCTCACTGCCGCAGCGCTCGCAAACACCGTTAACAACCTCCTCATTTGCAAGAACGCACTTGCAGGAGGTACACCAGTTAACAGCCATTTCCTTTTTATAAGCAAGACCCTTTTTGAAAAGCTGAAGGAAAATCCACTGTGTCCATTTATAATAGCCCGGGTCAGTTGTATTAATCTCACGAGTCCAGTCAAAAGAGAAGCCGAGAGCCTGAAGCTGTGACTTAAAGTGAGCTACATTATTCTTTGTAACCTCTTCGGGATGAATATGATTTTTGATAGCAAAGTTTTCTGTCGGCAGACCGAAAGCATCCCAGCCCATAGGATAAAGAACATTATAGCCCTGAAGCCTTTTTTTACGTGCAACAACATCAAGCGCAGTATATGAACGCGGATGACCTACATGAAGTCCCTGACCTGACGGATAAGGAAATTCAACAAGGCAGTAAAACTTAGGCAGGGTGTAATCCTGCTTTGCGGCAAAGGTGTTTTGTGAATACCACACATTCTGCCACTTGGTTTCAATCTTTTTAAAATCGTAATCCATAGTATATTAATCCTCCAAATAATTTGTAATATCTATTTTCTGTCCATCCTCCCAAAGACGCTCAAGCTGATAAAAATCACGCTGGTCCTTGTAAAAAATGTGAACAACAACAGAGTTATAATCAAGGCATACCCATGGTGTTTTTTCACCCTCAATATGATGAGGCTCAACACCCTCAAGTGAAAGCTTATATTCAACCTCTTCAGCCAGAGCCTTAACCTGAGTTGAGCTTGTACCTGTGGCAATAACAAAGTAGTCGGCAAGAATTGTTAAATCAGTTATGCCGATAACCTCAATGTTCTCGCCCTTTTTGCTGTCAATAGCCTTAACAGCGGTTTTTACAATATCTTTAACTTCCATAAACACTTTCCTTTTTATATAATTACTTATCATTAAAATAAGTATTCAGTATCCAGTTATATGCATTAACAGTTTCAGGGTGGAGTGTACTGTTCTTTTTTATGTTAGAAACAATAGTATACTTTGTGGCATAAAGCATACCAAACTCCTTACCCTTTTCAGCCTCTGCTCTGATATTATCAATATCATCATAATCCCTGTCGGCTGAAATGAAATCTGCAAGATAAACAATTTCATCAAGCAGCGTCATATCTGCCCTGCCTGTTGTGTGATAGCGGATTGCATCTAAAATTTCCTCATCCTCAATACCGAGAACAGCTTTTGCATACGCAGCGCCTGATATCTGATGATAAAACTTTTTCTTTGATTTCTCAAAATCCGTTATTGTCATTCCTGCTTTTTCAATAATTTCAAGCTGCTCAGCCTTAGTGCTTTCCTTGCATATGTCGTGCAGAATACCAGCAACCTCTGCCTTTTCCTCGTCAGCACCGTATTTTTTTGCAAGTGCCTTTGCACTTTCTGCAACACATAAAGAATGATAAAAGCGGTAATCACTCAGTCTTTCTTTTATTATATTTTGATATTCATTTATATTATACACGATAAAGTCCTTTTTCTGAAATATAATCAAACACTTTTTTTGGAAGTAATGCCGAAGCATCCCCGCCATGCTTTATTAAATCACGTATTTCGCTTGAGCTTACCCTCAGCACCTCACGCCGCGACATATAAAAGCGGTCCGTAATACCGAGCCTTTCGGCACTCTTTATAATCAACTTCTTTTCATCCTCATTTTCTCTTGCTGCGGTGCATAAGGTTACCATATTCAGAATATCCGAATATCTGTACCATTTGTCAAAATTAATAATCTGGTCCGCACCGATAATCAGAAAAAAATCAGCGTCTGTGTAAAGCCTTTTAAGCTCAATAAGAGTATCATAGGTATATGATTTTTCAGCCCTTTCAAACTCAATGGTTGAAATTTCATACGGCTTATTTTCGACAGCCAGCTTAAGCATATTAACCCTGTGCTCGCAGCAAAGCAAGCCGTCACCGATTTTATGAGGCGGATTTGCAGTGGGAACAAAAAGCAATTTGTCAAGTGCCAAAGCATCATAAAATTCATCAGCAATATTAAGATGCCCATTGTGAACAGGATTAAAAGCTCCGCCGAATATTCCTATTCTCATTACTTTTTACCACGGTATTTCGGGCGGTCATACACAGCATAAGGATTTTTTTCTTCCTTTTCCCTCTGACGCTGGCGCATACCCTTAATTTTTACCTTTTTCCTGGCAGTTGCCTTTGCATTGCCTGAACCGCGTTTTTTCTTTTTCTCGGCAATACGCTCCTCGTCTGCCTCACGGTAGAGAACAATAATACCGCCTATAACCTGAATAACCTCAGCCTGAAGCTTTTCTGCAAGCTGACCTGCAAGCACCTTCGGTCCTTCAGGCGCAGTTTCAAGGTGAACACGTATTTTAATAAGCTCCCTTGCGTCAAGAGTATCATCAATCTGTGTAATCAGATTATCACTGATACCCTCTTTACCAAGCTGAATAATCGGCTCAAGAGAATTAGCCTTTGCTCTCCACGCTGCACGTTCCTTTGATGTCATATATGTTTCTCCAATTCTTTTGTAAGTAGTCTTAATGCCTTTCCTCTGTGGCTTATTTTATCCTTTTCCTCTGCGGTATATCTGCCGAATGCCCTGCCGTCAACAAGAAACAGCGGATCATAGCCGAAGCCCTCATTTCCGTCACGCTCAAAGCCGATATAACCCTCACACTCGCCACGAACGATAATTTCCCTTCCGTCAGGAAATTCACAGCAGATTGCACATACATAATGACCTGTTCGCTTTTCCATAGGAACACCGTCAAGCTTTTCAAGAAGAAGGTCATTGTTAAGCTCATCATTGCCGTGTTCACCTGCAAAGCGTGCAGAAAAAATACCCGGTGCACCATCAAGGTAATCAACGCAAAGTCCTGAATCATCAGCAATAGCAGGCATATTTGTTTCCCTGCAGGCAGCACGTGCCTTTATTTTTGCATTAGCCTCAAAGGTATCGCCGTCCTCCTCAACCTCCTCAAGAGTTATGCCGAGCATTTTTGCAGTTACAACATTAATACCCAGCGGTGATAAAATACGCTGCATCTCAGCAAGCTTTTTCATATTATTTGTTGCCAGAATAAAATCCATAATCAATCCTCGTTTGTTATAAAGTTTGTAATATCCTCATCATCCTCAGGCACCTTAGCATCAAAAAGTCCTGCGGCGAATGCATCCGCATCAAAGGGCTGTAAATCCTCAATTCTTTCGCCGACACCGACAAACTTAACAGGCACATCAAGCTCATTGTTGATTGCAAGAACAACACCGCCCTTTGCCGTGCCGTCGAGCTTTGTAAGCACTATACCCGTAATGCCTGCTGCCTCTTTAAAGTCCTTAGCCTGATTAACTGCATTCTGACCTGTTGTGGCATCAAGCACAAGCAGAATTTCTTTTGAAGCGTCAGGAAGCTCTCTTTCAATAACACGTGAAATTTTATTAAGCTCATCCATAAGATTTTTCTTATTATGGAGTCTGCCTGCGGTATCAATGATTATAACATCGGCGCCTCTTGCCTTGCCTGCCTGAATGGTATCATAAACTACTGCGGCAGGGTCAGAGCCTTCAGCGTGCTTGATAAGGTCAACATCTGCTCTGTCAGCCCATATCTGAAGCTGCTCAATTGCAGCAGCGCGGAATGTGTCGGCAGCACCGAGAATAACCTTTCTGTTCTGCCCCTTGAGTCTTAATGCAAGCTTACCGATTGTTGTGGTTTTGCCTACACCGTTAACACCTATCATAAGAATTACTGACGGCTTTGAACGAAGTCTTAAATAGCTTCCGCCCCATACAATACCTGAAACAATGTCCTTCATAGTTTCACGGACCTGCTTGACATCCCTGATTTTATCATTCTCTATTTTTTCTTTTAAGTTACGTATAATTCTTTCGGCAGTCGGCATACCGACGTCGCCCATAATCAGAATTTCTTCAAGCTCGTCAAAAAGCTCGTCTGTTATCTCATCATAGGATTCAATCACCTCATCCATCTGAGCGGTGATGCCCTCATCTCTGGTTTTCTTTAATCCCTTTTTAAATATCGAAAAAATGCCCATAAGTACACATCCTTAGTAATTATTCTTCAAGTCCCATCTGAGCGGCAAGCTCTGCTGTCTGCAATTCAATAAGCTTTGACACACCCTTTTCCTGCATTGTTACACCATAGAGAACATCTGCCTCCTCCATTGTGCCGCGGCGGTGTGTAATTGAAATAAACTGTGTTCTGTCAGTCATTTTGCGCATATATTTTGCAAAGCGTTCAACGTTTACATCATCAAGCGCAGCCTCAACCTCATCATAAATACAGAATGGCGCAGGCTGTACCTTAAGCACGCTGAAAAGCAATGCCATTGCGGCAAGTGACTTTTCACCGCCTGAAAACAGGCTGATATTCTGTACTGCCTTACCCGGCGGCTGAATATTGATTTCAATTGCCGATTCAAGACAGTTATCAGGATTTTCAAGCTTGATTTCACCCTTACCGCCGCCAAAGAAATCAGCAAAGCACACCTTAAACTCTTCGTTAATTCTATTGAATTTTTCAAGGAATTTTTCACTCATTGATGCAGTCAAATCCTCAATGATTTTCAGCAGCTCGTTTTTGGATTTTTCAACATCATCAATCTGCTCCTTAAGAAATTCATATCTTTCGGATACTTCCTTGTATTCCTCAATAGCACCAACATTGATTGAGCCTAAGCCCTTGATTGCAACCTTTATTTCGTGAAGACGTTTTTTAGCTTCACTCATATTTTCAATTTCAATATTAAGAGCCTCTGCCTCACGGCGGGTAAGCTCATACTGCTCAAAGAGCATATCATTAAGCTCATCATATTCCTTGCGCATTGCAATCTTGCGCTCATCAAGACGAACAATTTCACCTGACAGCTTTTCACGCTCCTGACCCTTGCTGCGCTCAAGCAGACGTAATTCACCTGAACGCTTTTCGAGGCTGTTACGTTTCTCAATGCTGTCACAAATCTGTGAGTTTGAGCCTTCTGCCTTTTTACGAAGCCCGTCAGCCTGTGCCTTAACCTCATTGATTGACAGAAGCAGACTGCTGTTTCTTTCCTCAAGGATTTTTATTTCATCCTCAATTGATTTAACTCTGTCACTCTGCGAGCTTTTGCGGATTTCCAGCTCTTCAATTGACAGCCTTGCCGATTCAGTATCCTTTGCAATTGTAACAAGGTCAAGATTAATCTGCTGGCTTATCTGCCTGTATTCCTCGCGCTTTGTATTGATTACCTCTGCATTTCCGCTTGTTTTTGAAAGCTGTGCCTCTGCCTCTGCAATTTCTGCTTCGATTTTTTCAGCCTCAGTCTCACCTGTTTTGTTTATCTGCTCAAAGCCTGCTATACGTTCATCTGCATTATTCTTTTCTGCCGTAAGGCTTTCACTCTGAGCAAGCAGTGAATCAAGCTTTTCTTTAATAAGCCTGTGCTCACCCTGTGAGCGGATAAGCTCCTCCTTAGCCTGCTGCATATCAACCTCAGCACCCTGAAGCTGAGCCGCCGCATAATTTGCAGCCTCAAGAGCTGTTTTAAATTCTGCCGTGAGTACGTCAACCTTATCCGCAAGCACCTTTGCCTGAGCATTCAGCTCGTCAATCTGATTTGCCCTTGACAGTATGCCTGCACCCTTTGACTGCGAGCCGCCTGTCATTGAGCCGCCGGGATTAATAACCTGACCGTCAATTGTAACAAGCTTGAATCTGTTGTTATATCTTTTTGATATGCCGATAGCGCAGTCCATATCTTCAACAATGACAACTCTGCCAAGCAGATTTGAAATTATATTTTTATATTCACCTTTACATTCCACCAAATCAGAAGCAACTGCAACAAAGCCCAAATTATCGTCAAGGTCCTTTTCATCAAGATTTCTCGGCTTTATTGCAGAAATCGGCAGAAATGTTGCACGACCTATTCTGTTATTTTTCAGGTAATAAATTGCACGCTTTGCATCTGCCTCATTTGTTGTTACAATATTCTGCATTGCTGCACCGAGTGCAACCTCAACAGCGACGGAATACTCATTGTCAACAGTGATAAGCTGTGAAAGAGGACCGTGTATACCTGAAAGTGCTTTGCTCTGTGACTGCTTCATAACAGCCTTCACCGCACCTGAAAAGCCCTCCATATTTTTTTCAAGGTCAATTAACATTTTTGCCCTTGACTGCTTTTGTGACAGCTCAAGACTGAGCTTTTCAAGGTCAGCTTTAATCTTGTCTGCCTTTGCGGTTTTATTTTCAAGCTTCAGCTTATAGCCTGAAAGTGAATTGTTATTTTCGTCAATTCTGTTCTGAAGAAAAGCAAGATTTTCTTCGCTTTCACGCATCTGTGCTTCAGTCACCTTAAGCTCTTTTTCACACTGTGAAATTGACTCGTCAACAACACTTCTTCGTGAATTGATTTCTTCAATAGAAGAAAGTGCCTGTGAGCATTTGACCTTGCAGTCTGACAGCTTGAAGGTGAGAGCGGTTATTTTCTGATTAAGCTCAACCGTCAGCTTTGAAAACTCCTCATTTGATGAAATCAGGCTTTCCATTTCAGCACTGACCGATTTAAGCTCTTCTCTTTTGCTTTCAAGCTTAACAGTGTTTTCAGCGATGAAATTCTTTTTTTCTTCAATCTGTGAATCAATCGAATGATTAGTATTATCTGCATCTCCGATATCGTTTCTGAAACGCTCTATGGTATCATTATTGTGCTTAAGATTAGCCTCCAGCACTGATGCTTCGCCGTCTTTACGTATAGCCTCATCCTCATATGCTTTTGAACCGATTCGCATCTGCTCAATTTCTGTATTGATTTTTGCCGTCTTTTCTATAATTTCCTCAATCTCGATTTCAATCTGTGAAAGCTCTTTTTCACAGATTTCATAGGACGCATTTGCCGCATCAATTTTATGCTCCTGCTCCCTGAGCTCGTTTGTAAAACGGTTGATTTTGTTAACCCATACACCGATTTCAAGTGTTTTCTTTTCCTCGCTGAGCTTTAAAAACTCGGCAGCCTTTTCACTCTGCTTTTTAAGAGGTCCGACACGGCTTTCAAGCTCTCCCAGAATATCAAGAAGTCTGACAAGGTTTTCCTGTGCCTGATCAAGACGTCTTGTGGCATCTGTTCTTTTGTGACGGAAAAGTGATATACCAGCCGCCTCTTCAAAAAGCTCACGTCTGTCCTCATTTTTCTGTGAAATTATTGAGTCAATTTTACCCTGACCTACCATTGAGTAGCCGTCAGAGCCAAGACCTGTGTCCATAAACAATTCGTGAATATCACGGCGGCGTACATTCTCACCGTCAATTTTATATTCACTTTCACCCGAACGATAATAACGGCGTGTGACAGTCACTACCTCGTTTCTGTCCTTAAGTGTATGGTCGCTGTTATCAAGAGTTAACTGAACCTGCGCAAAGCCGAGTGCCTTACGTGATGAGGTTCCGCCAAAAATGACATCCTCCATTTTAGAGCCGCGCAGTGATTTTGAGCTCGTTTCACCAAGCACCCAGCGCACGGCATCGGAAATATTGCTTTTGCCTGAGCCGTTAGGACCCACAACAGCGGTAATACCCTTGCCGAAATTAAGCTCGGTTTTATCCGGGAAGGACTTAAAGCCCTGCATTTCAAGTGATCTTAAAACCATTATTTAATCCTCAATTCGTCTATTGCCATACCGTTATCGGTAATAATTTTAACGTTATATCCCCTTTCCATCAGGAGATAGATATTGCTTTTGTTATTGCCCTTCAGCTTTGACAGCGACCTCGGATTAACAAAAACCTGATAGTCACCGGGCGGGAGAGCAAGTATCTTTTCAACAAGCATTCTTGACTTAACAAGCTCGCCGAAGCTGTCGTGAAAGCCGCCTGCAAGCATATTCTTTTTAATATCCTCACTTGAATGAAGTCCGAGGCGGATAATCTTAATCCCTGCCTTTTCAAACATAGGAACAAGTCTTGCACAAAGCTCAGCAGAATCGTCTGCATCAAGCGGCTTGTATTCCTCTTTCAGATAAAGCTCTGCTAAATATGTACCCTTTAATACTACTGTGGGATAAATTCTTACTGTGTCAGGCTTTAAAGCAATTATTTTTTCTGCAGTTTCAACTGCCTTTTCTGCGGTGTCCATATAAAGACCAGTCATCATCTGCAAGCCAAGCTCAAAGCCATAGCTTTTTATAAGTTCTGAAGCATTTACCGCATCCTCAGCAGTATGACCGCGTCTGTTGGCAAGAAGCACCTTGTCATCCATACTCTGTGCGCCGAGCTCAATGCTTGTAACGCCGTATTCCTTAAGTATATCTAAAATCTCACTGTCGATGCAATCGGGTCTTGTGGATATTCTGATACCCTTAACGCTGCCGTTTTCAACATAAGGAGCAGCAGCACCTAACAGTGAAATCATATATTCACGCTCAATGGCGGTAAATGAGCCGCCGAAAAAAGCTATTTCATATTCAAAATTCTTTTTTTTCAGTGCAGTTTCAACTGCATTTATAACATCCCCGGTTGTTGGCGCCTTTGTCTGTCCCGTAATCGTTTTCTGATTACAGAATGAGCACTGACAAGGACAACCCTGATGAGGAACAAAAATACTTATATTACCTTTTTTCATACAACACCCATAAGCTTTAAAGCTTCCTTAGCCGCCGCCTGCTCTGCTGCACGCTTTGATTTTCCTCTGCCTGTTCCAAGCACATTTGAATTAAGATGAACCTCCATCTCAAAGGTTTTGTCATGGTCAGGACCGCTCTCACCGATTAATACATATGTTGCATTTTCACCGGGATTCTGCTGCAATACTTCCTGCAGAGTTGTTTTATAATCAAAAAAATTAACCTGATGTGTTTCAAGCGTTTTATCAAGAAATTTAGTAACAAAGCTTTTTGCACTTTCCATACCGCCGTCAAGATAGATTGCGGCAATAAGCGCTTCAAAGGTATTTTCAAGAATTGAGGGTCTGTTCACTCCGCCTGAGCGGATTTCACCCTTACCTAAAAGTATAACGCTTCCAAGGTCAATCTCTCTTGCATAGCTTGAAAGGCTGTCTGTGCACACAAGTGATGAACGCAGCTTTGAAAGCTCTCCCTCAGGTGTGTCAGGATATTTGTCACACAAAAACTGTGCAGTTAAAAATGACAGCACCGCATCACCGAGGAACTCCATACGCTCATTGCTTTTCAGCTTCACAGGGCGTTCATTAGCAAAAGATGAATGTGTAAGCGCCTCAACAAGATATTCTTTATTTTTAAATTTATAGCCGATTCTTTTTTCAAGATTTACCATAAAGCATTTCTTCCTTTGAATCAATCAGTGAATTTTCAATAACACTTATCAGGTCATTTTCCAAAAACCATACAGCCTGCTTGATAGCATTTTTAAAGGTTTTACAGTCAGATGAGCCGTGAGCCTTGATAACGGGCTTTTTAACACCGAGCATCACTGCACCGCCGTATTCCTTATAGTCAAACTGTGCCTTCATATCGTTTATGCCTGACTTAACGCCGAGATATGAAAGCTTTGAAACTGCCGATTTCATAAAAGCCTGCTTGATGCCGTTCATCAGCACCTTTGCAACGCCCTCATAGGTTTTGAGTATAAGATTACCTGCAAAGCCGTCGGCAACTACAACATCCGCATCACCAAAAGGAATTTGCCTGCCCTCAATATTGCCGATAAAATTATAGGGTGCTTTTTTCATAAGCTCAAAGGCTTCACGCACTGTCGGAGTGCCCTTCGTTTCCTCAGAACCGTTATTAGCAAGTGCAACCCTCGGATTCTTAACCTTCATTATATTTTTCATATAAAGATTGCCCATCAAACCAAACTGATAAAGATGCTCGGCTCTGCATTCGGAATTTGCACCGCAGTCCATAAGCAGAAACGGCTTGTCCGCACTTGGCATAACAGATGCAATAGCAGGTCTTTTTATACCCTTAATACGCTTTGTTATAAAGGTTGCTCCTACAGTAATTGCACCCGTATTTCCTGCACTTACAAAGGCATCGCCCCTGCCCTCATTGAGTAGTTTAAAGCCGACTGCCATAGAAGAGTCAGCCTTTTCCTTAAGCACAGATTTTGCATCGTCACACATATCAATAACACCGCCTGCATTTACTACTTCGGTATTTTTAAGACTGATATTATTTTCGTTTACACAGGAATTGATTTTTTCTATATCACCGACAAGTACGGCATCAATACCGTATTCATCAACAGCAAGCATTGTTCCCTTAATGATTTCAAGCGGAGCATTGTCACCGCCGAATGCATCAACAATAATTTTCATCACATTTTCTCCATAGAGTTTTTCAGCGATTGCAGTGCACGTTCTGCAAGTGCCGTGTATCGACTGCTTTTATCCTTTATCTTAGGCTCAATGGGCGGCAGAACACCGAAATTAGCACCCATAGGCTGGAAGTTTTTAACGCTTTCATCGCTTATATAATCACACAACGCACCAATCATTGTATCATTGTTTAAAACAAACGGTGCTTTGCCCTCTGCCCTGCGCACAGCATTTATTCCTGCAATAATTCCGCTTGAGGCAGATTCCATATATCCCTCAACACCTGTAATCTGACCTGCAAAAAACAGCATTGGATTTTCTCTCACCGAAAAATCAGCGTTGAGTAATTCAGGCGAATTGAGAAATGAATTTCTGTGCATAACACCGTAACGGACAAATTCAGCATTTTCAAGTCCCGGTATCATTGAAAAAACTCTTTTCTGCTCACCGAATTTCAGATTGGTCTGAAAGCCCACAAGATTGAACATTGTGCCCTTGTCGTTTTCCCGTCTCAGCTGAACACACGCCCATGGTCTGTGATTAGTCCTCGGGTCAACAAGACCGACAGGCTTCATAGGACCGAATCTCGGAGCATCCAAACCGCGCTTTGCAAGCTTTTCAATAGGCATACAGCCCTCATAAACATCAAAATCATGAACAACCGCACCCTCGGCATTAATCAGCTCTTCAATAAAAGCCTCATACTCCGCTTTGTTAAAAGGGCAGTTAATATAGTCATTCTCGCCGCCCCTGTCGTACCTTGAAGCACCGAATGCCTTTGTCATATCGACACTGTCAGCCATAACAATAGGAGCAGCCGCATCATAAAAGCTGAGGTAGTCGCCTGTTATACTTTTTATACTTTCTGCAAGTGCACCGTCAGTTAACGGACCTGTTGCAACTATTATTATTGTATCGTCGTCAGGCTCCAGCCTTTCAACAACCTGATTAATTATATTGATATTTTTGTTTGATTTGATTTTTTCGGTAATCTGCTCGGCAAAATTATTTCTGTCAACAGCCAGTGCACCGCCTGCAGGCACTGCACAGCCCCTTGCAACAGGCACTGTTAAAGAGCCGAGAATTGACATTTCCTCCTTAAGCAAACCCGAAGCACTGTTAAGTCTTGCTGCCTTAAGTGAGTTTGAGCATACAAGCTCTGCAAACAAATCAGTTTTATGTGCAGGTGTCCGTTTAATACCCTTCATTTCATAAAGGTCAACAGTGTAGCCTGCATTTGCAATCTGCCATGCGGCTTCAACTCCTGCAAGCCCTGCACCGATAACTTTAAATTTCATACATTATTCTTCACTTTTCTTTTTTCTCGGAACAGGCTTTGTAAAACCGCAGCCCTCGGTATCAGGACAATAAAGCACATTGCCCCTGCGCTTGAACAGTGATTTGCCGCACTTAGGGCAAACCTCATCTGACGGCGCATCCCATGTCATAAAGTTACATTCGGGATAATTTGAACAGCCGAAGAAGGATGTACCCTTCTTGGTTTTCTTTTCAATTACATCACCGCCGCATTCGGGGCACTTGGCACTTGTTTTATAAACGAGCGGCTTTGTATTTTTACAATCGGGGTAACCGGGGCAGGCAAGGAATTTTCCGAATCTGCCGACCTTGATAACCATATTGCGTCCGCACTTTTCACAGACAACATCGGTTTCCTCTTCCTTGAGCTTGATTTTAACACCCTGCATATCAGCCTTGGCTTTTTCAAGCGGCTTTTCAAACTCATCATAATAGAGTCTGATCATTTCTTTGTAATCCTTTTCACCGCTGTCGATTTTATCTAAATCACCTTCCATTTTGGAGGTGTATTTTACATTAACAATATTCGGCATTTTATCCTCAAGCAGATTAGTTACAGCCTCGCCAAGCTCAGTAGGAACAAACTGCTTGCCCTCACGCTTAACATACTCTCTGTTAAGAATTGTTGAGGTGATTGTAACATATGTTGACGGTCTGCCGACACCGTTTTCTTCAAGTGCCTTTGTGAGTGATGCCTCAGTATATCTTGCAGGCGGCTGAGTAAAGTGCTGATTACCGAGAATACTCTTAAGCTTAAGCACGTCACCTACTGCCATTGCAGGAAGCGGAGAAGCATCACTGCTGTTTTTATCATCATCACTTTTTTCTTCATAAAGAGCGGTAAAGCCGTCAAACTTAACAGTATATCCTGTAGCGTTGAAAATATATCCGTTTGCAGAAATTTCAATCTTCATAGTTTCCTGCTGGCAGGATTCCATAAGAGATGCAATAAATCTTTCCCACACAAGCTTATAAATCTTGAACTGGTCATTAGTCAGATATGCTTTAACCGACTCCGGTGTTATATTAGGCATTGACGGACGTATAGCCTCGTGTCCGTCCTGAATATTACTTTTTGATTTGAAAAACCTCGGCTTCTTAGGAAGATATTTTTCGCCATAGGTATTAATGATATACTGATTACCCGCCTCCCTTGCCTCGTCGGAAATACGAAGTGAGTCAGTTCTCATATAGGTGATAAGACCGACTGTGCCGTGCTCACCCACGTCAACACCTTCATAAAGCTCCTGTGCAGCCTTCATTGTTCTTCTTGCCTGAAAGGACAGACGGCGTGAAGCCTCCTGCTGCAGGGTTGATGTAATGAACGGAGGAGTAGGATTTTTCTTTCTGCTGCCTTTTTTTACAGCAGTAACAACATAATCCGCACCATCAAGGTCTGAAAGGATTTTGTCGCTCTGCTCTTTATTTTCTATTTTTATCTTTTCGCCGTCCTTGCTGTTAATGGCAGCGGCAAAGGTTTTTCTGTCGGGAGGATTGGTAAATTTAGCATCAATTGACCAGTATTCCTCAGGCTTGAATGCTCTGATTTCCTCCTCACGGTCAACAATCAGTCTTAAAGCAACAGACTGAACTCTTCCTGCTGAAAGACCGCGTCTTATCTTCTGCGAAATGAACGGTGATAATTTATAACCGATTAATCTGTCAAGAATACGTCTTGCCTGCTGAGCATTAACAAAATCAATGTCTATTGCTCTGGGCTGAGCCATTCCGTTTTTAACACCGTTTTTTGTAATTTCATTAAAGGTTACCCTGTTTTTTTCATTCATATCAAGGTCAAGCAGAGTCGCAAGATGCCATGATATAGCCTCACCCTCACGGTCGGGGTCAGTTGCAAGGTAAACGTAATCTGCATTGTCTGCTTTTTTCTTCAGATCCTTGACAAAGCTTTCCTTTCCCTTGATTACCGCATATTTCGGCTCGAAGTCGTTTGCGATATCAACGCTCAGTCTTGCAGCAGGCAAATCCCTTACATGACCCATTGAGGCAATAACCTCATAGCCCCTTCCGAGATAACCCTTTATATTCTTCGCCTTTGCAGGTGACTCAACTATAACTAATTTTGACATATATTTTTCCCTTTCAGATTCTCTTATATCTTTTACCCGAGGTACTTTCAGTCAGCCCCATAATTTCAAGCTGCGTCAAAGCAGCCATAACCTGACTGACATCAAGCCCCGTTTTCTCTTTTATTATATCAATATGAGCAAAGCTTTCATCCAAGCACCTGTAAACAGTATCTGCACTGCCTTTAAGCTCAGATGCCTTCTTTTCATTTTGCATTCTTTTATTTCTGTCCTTCGGCATAGCATCAAAAACAGGCTCTTCTGCTTTTGGAATATTTGCATTCCTATCTGCTGTCATACTCATATATTCCTCAACACTCCTGACTCTTGCAGGATTTACGGAAGGAAATTTTTCTGCATAAGCATCGGCAAGATGTACAGGCTTTGTAGCAACCATTGCACCGTCATCAATAAGCTTGTTTGTCCCTGCAAAATCCGGTGACAAAACCGATGCAGGTATCGCAAAAACATCCCTGCCCTGCTCAAGAGCAAAGTTTGCGGTAATAAGGCTTCCGCTTTTTACACCTGCCTCAACAACAAGAACACCGACTGACAGACCGCTTATAATTCTGTTTCGCAGCGGAAAGGTTGTTCTGCTTGCCCTTGTGAACGGCGGATATTCGGTAACAAGCGCACCGTTATGCTTTATAGTGTCTCGAAGCGGCTTGTTTTCACTCAGATAGCTTGTGCCGAAGCCGCAGCCGAGAACCGCAATTGTTTTGCCGCCTGCCATAAGTGCACCCTTATGTGCAGCAGTATCAACACCAAGCGCACCGCCGCTGACTATCAGTAAGCCTGCATCTGCAGCACCTCTGCTCATAATATGCGTAACCTTAATGGCATAATCACTTGCCTTGCGTGTACCAACAACGCCGATAACAGCTGAATTATCAATATCAGGCAAATCACCGTCAACATAAAGAACCGCAGGCGGATTTATAATTTCCCTGAGCCTTTTCGGGTATCTGTTATCATCATAATCAATTATCTGCCAATTATTACTCTGACAGGTATAAATTATTTCATCGACTGAATTGATATCGGTTTCACCCAGCTTATCAATCTGCCTTGCAGTTAAGTTCGGCGACATTCTCCATTCAAGAATATTTGCGTCATAAAGAGCCTTAGCTGAGCCGAACTCATCGACAATTCTGCTTATATAAGCACCCTCGCCGAGCGCCTTTTGCAGCCACAGCCAGTACCTTAAATTCTCACTCATTTCTCAGCATCTCCCACATAGTTATTGATGCTGCAACAGAGGCATTAAGGCTTTCAGCCCTGCCAAGCATTTTAATCGTTATGAAATCATCGGCAAGAGCAGCAACGTTTTTTGATATTCCGTTTGCTTCATTTCCTATAACGCAAACCGCACCCTGTGAAAAATCCGCATCAGTAATTGACCTTGCTGTTTTGTCAGGTGATGCGGCATAGACTTTAAAGCCCTTTTCCTTCAGCTCAGCCAAAGCCTCCTCTGCATTGCCGCAGCGCAGTATTCTTATCCTGAAAACTGCGCCCATAGTCGCCCTGAGCACCTTGGGATTATAAACATCACAGCCGCCTCCAATAATTATTCCGTCAATACCAAGAGCCTCGGCAGTACGAAGAATGGTACCGAGATTCCCCGGGTCCTGAACATTATCAAGTGCAATGTACTTTCCGTCCGATTTGAAATCAAACGTATTTTCCTCAATTTCAAAAACAGCAAAAACACCCTGTGAATTTTCTGTTTCACTGAGCTTTGCAGAAATTTCATCAGAAATAAAATATGATTTTTCAGCAAGGCTGATTATTTTATTGCACTGCTCACGGTATTTATCATATGCAGTTTCGGTAACAAGAAAGCATCTGATACTGCACAAAGAATTAAGAGCATCAAAAACCAGCCGTGCTCCCTCAAGCACAAAGGAGTTAGTAACTCTTCGTTCCTTAGAGGAGGAAAGCAGCTTTTTGACGCTCTTTATTAAATCATTATTTTTACCTGTGATTTTTTCCATACTTAACTCCTGAAGGATAAAGCAAATAATTTTTTTCGTTTAAAGAAATCACTTACTGTATTTATTATTTATAATATATTACATTATAAAGAAAAATATTTCAATAGCAAATTTCAAATTTAATCAAAAAATAAAGCATTAAAGAAATACGGATAAATCTTTAGGCAATAAATATTAATCCGAACCTGCTCAAAGCGCAGTATTAAAGCGAATTTATGAAATTTTCGCTGTTGCCTTGCGTCAGCAAGGCTGCCATCTCAAAAATCAAAATTCATCTTTACTACAAACGCTTTGAGTCTGCGAGTTTAAATTGTGTGATTTGTTCTTAATCAAGGCATAAAAGCACAGGAATACTTGCGTATTCCGAGCATTTTTAACACTGAGTAAGGGCAAATCACACAATTTAAACCACGGTTCGGATTACTATTCATTGCCTAATGCTTTAAATCAAATATCAATAGAGCTTTTCGCCCTTTTCAATAGCCATAATCTGCTCAACTCTTGCAGCGTGGCGTCCGCCCTCAAACTCGGTATTGAGGAAAGCCTCAACAAGCTCGACTGCCAGACCTGCACCGATAACTCTGTCACCCATACAAAGCACATTGGCATCATTGTGTGCACGTGTATATTTTGCACTGAAATAATCACTGCAGCAGCATGCACGAATACCCTTGACCTTATTTGCAGCCATTGAAATGCCGACACCTGTGCCGCAGCAAAGAATTGCCTTGTCGCACTCACCTGACACCACCTTGTCACAAGCCTTCTGTGCAGAAACTGCATAGTCAAAACGCTCAGGTGAATAACAGCCCACATCTATGTAATCAATATTATTTTCTTCCAAATATCTGCGGATTTCCTCCTTGAGCGGAAAGCCTGCGTGGTCACTTCCGATTGCAATCATTTTATTATTCTCCTTTTTTCAATTTCAGCTCACGCTCTGCTTGACTTAAACGCAAATAAACAGGCATTAATGCTGCTGCTGAAATTTTTTCTTTATTTAAAGCAGCTTTAGAAACACCGACACCATTCTGCCAGCGTTTTTCCTCTTCTGCTAAAATAACATTTTCAAGCTCTATATTGTCACAAAAAAGCACTGCACCGTCACCTGCTGCAATCACTTTATCATAACACGTAAGCTCTTTTCTCAAATCATCAATTGAAATTGCTCTGTCCTCACACAGCCGTTTGACACTGCCGTTTTTTATTTCAAACAAAGCGTTATAAAACTGCATACGTCTTGCATCCATAACTGCACAGACGATGCAGTCCTCATCACAGAAATTATGTGCAATGGCTTCTAAAACAGAAACAGATATACAGGGAATATCACTATTGAAGGCGAGCCCTTTTACAGTAGCAACACCTATTCTTACTCCTGTAAATGAGCCCGGTCCCGCTGTAACGGCAATCGCCTCCAGATCATCAAAGCTGTAACCATCCATTACCCTTTTTATCATAGGCAAAAGCGTTTCGCTGTGTGTAAGACCTGCATTTATAAATTCACTTTTAATTACCTTTTCGCCGTCAGTCAGAGCAACAGAGGCTGTAACCGCCGAGGAATCAACAGATAAAAGCATTATTCATCCTCATATTTTTTATAAATTTTAAACTGTCTTGTATCATCACCGAGCTTTGAAATCTCAACAATGAGTGTATCATCAGGCAATGCGCCATAAACATTTTCGCTCCATTCAACAGCCATATATCCGTCTGTTTCAAGGAAATCAAAAAAGCCTGTTGAATAAAGGTCATCCCAGCCGTCAACACGATACATATCAAAATGATACAGCGTATTCTCATCACCGATATAGGTATTGCATATAGCAAAGGTCGGTGACGAAACATCAGAGTCAATACCAAGACCCTTGGCAAAGCCCGTTGTAAAGGCGGTTTTGCCCATACCAAGACCGCCGATAAAAGCAACCACACTGCCCTTAGGCAATGACTCGGCTATATTTCTGCCAAGTTCAATAGTTTCCTCATAGGAATTTGTAATATATTCTTTCATCAGAAAAGACCTACTGTATTTCCGTTTTCGTCAATATCAATTTTATAAGCCGCAGGTGATTTTGAAAGACCGGGCATTGTCATAATCGAGCCTGTCTGCAGCACGATAAAGCCTGCACCGTTTGAAAGCGAAGCAGATGATACAGTAATTTTAAAGTTTTTCGGTCTGCCGAGCTGTGTGGGATTGTCGCTGAGGCTGTACTGTGTCTTAGCCATACAAACAGGTATTTTATCAGCACCGAGTGCAATAAATTCATCAATGCTCTTCTTAGCCTCTTTTGTATATTCAACACCGTCAGCACCATAGATTTCTTTTGCAATGGTTTCAACCTTTTCATAAAGGGGCATATCGAGGTCATAGAGGTGATGGAAATCATTTTCCTTATCACAGGCAGAAATAACCTTTTCAGCCAATTCCTTTGAGCCTTCACCGCCCTCGGCAAAGCACTTTGTCACTGCAAAATCAGCACCCTTGCTTTCGCAGAAGGTTTTAACAAATTCAATTTCTTTATCAGTATCGGCATAAAAATGATTGATAGCAACAACCACGGGAACACCGAATTTTTTAAGATTATCAATATGAGCACCAAGATTAACGCTGCCCTTTTCAAGTGCCTCCATATTCTCGCCTGTAAGCACTGTTTTCGGCACACCGCCGTTATATTTCATAGAACGCACAGTGGACACAAGAACAATACAGCTTGGCTTCAAGCCTGCAAAACGGCATTTAATGTCAAGGAACTTTTCAGCGCCCAAATCTGAACCGAAGCCCGCTTCGGTAATACAGTAGTCACCGAGCTTCAAAGCTGTTTTTGTGGCACGGATTGAATTACAGCCGTGTGCAATATTAGCAAAAGGTCCGCCGTGCATAATTGCAGGAGTATTTTCAAGAGTCTGAACAAGATTAGGCTTTATTGCATCCTTAAGAAGAACAGTCATAGCACCGTCCGCCTTAATATCCTTACAATAAACAGGTCTGCCGTCATATGTGTAGGCAACAAGAATATTGCCGAGTCTGCGTTTTAAATCAAACAAATCCTCACTAAGACAGAGAATTGCCATAACCTCGCTTGCAACAGTGATTATAAAATGGTCCTCACGCGGAATACCATTGAGCTTGCCGCCGAGAGAGCATACTATATTTCTCAGCGCTCTGTCATTCATATCAAGACAACGCTTAACAAGCACTCTTCTTTGGTCAATGCCAAGCTCATTACCCTGCTGAATATGATTATCAAGAACTGCACACATCAGATTATTTGCACTCGTAATTGCGTGCATATCACCTGTGAAATGCAGATTAATATCCTCCATAGGCACGACCTGTGAATAACCGCCGCCTGCTGCACCGCCTTTGATACCGAACACGGGACCCAGTGACGGCTCACGAAGTGCAATAACTGCATTTTTGCCGAGCCTGCACATACCCTGCCCAAGACCGATTGATACAGTAGTCTTGCCCTCACCTGCAGGAGTAGGGTTAACAGCGGTAACAAGAATCAGCTTTCCGTCCTCTTTTTCACTGAGCCTGTCAAAAAGACTGTCATTTATTTTAGCCTTATAATGACCATATGGATCCAGCTCATCCTCAGTAATACCGATCGAAGCTGCAACATCGTTTATTTTTTTCATCTTTGCCTGCTGAGCTATTTCAATATCAGTTAACATAAGTCGTACTCCTTCATTGTTTATTAGACTCTCAATGTTTATGATAGTATACCACACTTTTATTAATAATTAAATACCAAATTTAACAATATATACATAAATTTATTATTGACTTGAAAAGTAATCTGTATTTTAATATAATATATAGAAAGGCAAAGGAGGTTGCAGTGGAGAAAAAAAGAATAGGATTTTTCGGCGGTCTTGATTTTGTAACAATGATTACAGCATTAATAGGCTCTGCTTACGGACTGACGCTGATTTACAGTGCAACCTTTTCAAAACTGACAGAGGGGCAAATTATCACAAGTGATGTAAGAAGCACGCTGATTTCTGTAGCAGGCGGTATAATTTTTGCCCTTGTTGTATGCAACATCGACTATGAAATCATATCGAAGCTATGGCCCATTATTGCAGGCGGATGTATACTGCTTATGATTATAACGATGTTTTTCGGTGTGGCAGCTAATGAAAGCAGACAGGATGCACGCTCGTGGCTTGATCTCGGATTTTTCACCTTCCAGACAAGTGAGCTGCTGAAGGTCGGATTTATCATCAGCTTTTCATATCATCTTGATATGGTTAAAGATCATATCAACCGACTCAAAACAATCGTTCCTCTTGTTATTCACGGTATGATACCTGTGGCTCTCGTAATTGCAACAGGTGATGCAGGCTCGGCTCTTGTATTTCTGATTATGTTTATCGGAATGCTGTTTTTTGCAAAGGTGCACATCGGTTACTTTATTGCAGGAATATGTGCAATAATCGTTGCATTTGCAGCTGCGTGGAAGCTTGGAATCATCAATGGTATTCAGAGGGAAAGAATTACTGCCCTGTTTTATCCCGAGCAGTATGCAGACACGCTTTATCAGCAGACTAATGGTAAAATTGCCATGGGCAGCGGCGGCTGGCTCGGTCAGGGCTTTTTAAACGGAACAATGACGCAAAGCAGGCAGGTACCTGTTAATGAAAGCGATATGATTTTATCGGTTGCAGGTGAGGAATTCGGTTACATAGGAACACTTGCAGTAATAGTTATACTTACAGTTCTTGTTATAAGAGTTATTTCAACAGGTCTTAAAGCAAGAGATAATGTGGGCTATTTAATGTGCAGCGGTATTGCGGTTATGCTCTTTGCACAGATATTCATTAATATCGGAATGGAGCTTTCCATACTACCTTGTATAGGCATCACACTGCCTCTGTTCTCGGCAGGCGGTTCATCGTCACTTTGCATTTACCTTGCACTCGGTATTGAAATGAGTGTTTACAGATATTCAAAATCGCAGAACAAATCACTGCTTTACGCAGGATAAAAATCAAATTAAAAAAGGACTTTCTCAATTATTTTGCTGAGAAAGTCCTTTTGCATTTATTTTTCAAGCTTAACTGTTGTAACGATTTTATCGTCACTTAATGAAATAAATTCTTCAATTTCAACCTCTAAATCTGTTGATGTATCTCTGAGAATGTATGCCTTTCTAACATCCTTGCTGACACCCGGCTTGATTTGAACATCAAGATAATCAGTGTCATCATCAGATAAAATTGTTGTTTCAAGACCTATTCCATCCTGATAAACATGGTCAGTCAGTGCTACATCAAAGCTTGCAGGGCTGCTTGAATTATTTGTAAATTCATAAGTAAGAAGCACTGTATCTTTACCCTCCCAGTTCTTAGTAAGCTTTGCTGATTTAACAACACATCCATAATCACCGATTGTATTATTTGATACTTCTTTTTTATCCGCTTCAACAGATGAATTAGTTGCAGGTGTATTTGTATCAGTTTCATTACCGCTTCCTGCTGAACCTATCACAGCAATAAAAATTAATATAGCTGCAATTACAGCTATTATAATCAGTCTTTTCTTTTTCTTCTTTTTCTTTTCATCCTTCATTGCTGCATTAACCGCTGCCTGCACATCTGAATTATTTTGTGGTGTTTCATAAATATTGTCTGCCATTTTGCAAACCTCCTGTCTGCAATAGAGCGCGGCAAGCGAAAACCGACACTTGAAACGCTGTACCGCATATCAAACGCTCTTGATATGAAAATGAGCGATATAGTTATAATGATTGAGAAAAGATTGTAAAAAAATGCAGCCTCAACTGAAAAAGTTGAGGCTGCATTTAATATTTATTTCATAAGAAATCCTATTTTCTTCATTGCCTTATCAAGAGTACGCTGTGACAGACGCTGAGCAAATTCTCCGCCCTTAGTCCAGCATTCCTGAAGATAAGCCTTATCGTTCATAAGCTCCTTATACTTTTTCTGAACAGGCTCAAGCTCAGCAACAACCGCCTCGCCCACAGCCTTTTTGAAATCGCCGTAGCCCTTTCCTGCAAACTCATCCTCAATAGCCTGATAATCCCTGCCTGTTACAGCAGAATAAATTGTCATAAGGTTATTGATTCCGTCCTTACCGTCAGCATAACGTACAGACATTTCACTGTCGGTAACTGCTGATTTGAACTTTTTCATAATAACATTAGGTTCATCGGTAAGGTAAACAGTACCCTTGGGATTCGGGTCGGATTTACTCATTTTACGTGTTGGGTCTGCAAGACTCATTACCCTTGCGCCTGCCTTTGGAATATACGGCTCAGGCACAGTGAACACATTGCCGTAAACACCGTTAAAGCGCTCGGCAATATCTCTTGCAATTTCAAGATGCTGCTTCTGGTCAGCACCTACAGGAACAACATCAGCCTGATAAAGCAGAATATCGGCAGCCATTAAACAGGGGTAAGTAAACAGACCTGCATTGACGTTATCTGAATGCTGCTGTGATTTATCCTTAAACTGTGTCATTCTGCTCAGCTCTCCGAACTGAGTATAGCAATTGAGCAGCCATCCGAGCTGAGAATGCTGCGGTACGTGTGACTGAACAAACAAAATACTTTTTTCAGGGTCAAGACCTACTGACATAAGCAGTGCATAAAGCTGAACAGTCTGCTCTCTGAGCTTCTTAGGGTCCTGACGGACTGTAATTGAATGTAAGTCGGCAATACCGAAAATTGTATCAAAATCCTCCTGAAAATCAACCCAGCCGCGCATTGCACCAAGATAGTTGCCAAGCGTGGGCACAGAGGTTGGCTGAATTAAGGAAAGACTTCTTTTCTTTCTCTGTACTTTAATTTCTTCCGACATAATGATTCTCCTAAATCTTATAGATATTATTTATATTCTTCAGCAATTTCGCCAAGGATTTTTATACCGTTTACAATACCCTTCTCGGTAGGTGTTGAAAAGTTCAGTCTGATATACTGAGTGTCTGCTTTATCATCAGTTAAAAATGCATTGCCAGGCACAACTGCAACCTTTTTGTCAACAGCTTTTTTAACAAATTCAAGCATATCAACATTGTCAGGCAGCCTGCACCATATAAACAATCCGCCCTCGGGACGAACATATTCAACAAAATCACCAAGCTCTCTGTCAATGGCGTCACACATAAGATTCAGTCTTTTTTTGTAAATACTCTGTATTTTAGAAATATGAGCATCAACATCATAATTCTTAAACCACTCATTGACAATCATCTGATTAAGACAAGGTGTATGAACATCACTTGCCTGCTTGCCCACTGTCATTTTAGCAAGAATCTGCTTAGGACCGCAGCAATATGCCACACGCAGACCCGGTGCTAAAATTTTTGAAAAAGAGCCTGCATAAATAACAACGCCATCATTATCCATTGATTTGATTGTCGGCACATTTTCACCCGAAACACGCAGATCGCCATAGGGATTATCTTCTAAAATAATAACTCCGTGTTCTTTTGCAAGGCTGTATAATCTCTGCCTTTTTTCAAGTGACATTGTTGCGCCTGACGGATTCTGAAAATTGGGAATTGTATAAATAAATTTGACGTTATCTGTTTCTTCAAGTGCTTTTTCAAGGGCATCAATGTCCATCCCATCAGCCTCAACAGGAACGCCCTTCAGCTTACAGCCATAGGAGCGGAAGCAGTTGAGCGAGCCTATAAAAGACGGCTCTTCACAAATAACAGTATCGCCCTCATTGCAAAGCACCTTTGTAACCAAATCCATAACCTGTGTTGCACCTGATAAAATCAGAACAGTGTCGTTATCAGTGCCGATATTTTCCCTGTCCTTAACCCATGCAGATATTGTGTCACGCAGCGGCTGATAACCCTCACTTACACCATACTGCAGTGCGTCAACAGGATTTGATGACAAAATGTTTTCAGCAATCTCATGTATTTCTTTAATCGGAAATGCATCAGGAGCAGGATTCCCTGCTGCAAGCGGAATAATGGACGGGTCGGCAGTTGCCTTTAAAATTTCCCTTATTGCACTTGGCTGAAGACTGCTTATTTTATCTGAAAAAATGTAATCCATTTTTATGCCTCGTTAACTAAAATTGAAATAAATTTTGCAAGTATTTCTGCATTATCCGAGCCTGTATTCTCCATATATTTTGATTTGAATGCAAACAGTTCATTATAGTTATAGCTTTCTGATTTAATTGCACTGCAAAGCTCGTCTGCATCCTCAAACACAGAATCAGACATTTCTTCCCTGATATTGATATTCAAGCCACGCTCTCTGCTGTATTTGTCATAATCAGGTACGTAAAAATAAAGCGGTTTCATAAGAACACCTGCATCAAATGCACAGGCTGAATAATCTGTAACTATTATATCGGCAACCTTCATTAAATCATATGTTGAAAAGCTGCCGTTAAATGAAAAACTCTCATCCCTGCCCACCTTTGAAAACAAAGGATGCACACTGACAATCAGGTGATAATCCTCCATACCGCTTTTAAAGCTTTCTTTAAGACTGTTGACAGCAAAAGCCTCTCTGTCCCTGAAGGTCGGCAAAAACAGAACTATTTTCTTATGACTTAACGCAGGATTTTGCCTGTAAAAATCGGCAGTGCTTCCGTTATCGGTCAGCACCTCGTCAACTCTCGGCAGTGAGCAGATTTTAATTTTGTCTGCACTGCAGCCGAAAGCCTCCATATAAAAAGCGGCAGTTGCCTTGCTTGGTGCAAGTACATAATTGTAATTCTTATGCATACACATAGCACTGCTGATTTTTTCATCCCTGCCCTCTTTGGTGCCGATACTCTGCAAGCCGAATTTTTTCACTGCTCCCGATGCGTGCCACATCTGAATAACCTTAAGACTTTTTTTGTGATTAAGGCATGAAACGGTTATTGAATACGTATCAAGCAATGCAACCCTGCTTGTGGCAATATAGTACATATCGCCTATAACACCAAAGCAGTATTTAATTTTTGCACCGATACCGTCGGGAATCATACGGAGTCTGAAAACCTGCTCAGTATTCGGAAGCTCTTTTTTTATTGCTTTTTCAAGCAAAAGCATATCAATGCTTTTTTCATTGCTCTGCCTTGAAAGATAAACAATTCTGTCTTTCGTCTTAAAAAGCTTAATGGGTGCATAAAGCACCCTTAGCCCGATTTTAAGAACTGTTATCAGCAGCACCTTAATATTATTCATAAAGCGGATATTTAGCACAGATTTCTGCTACGCCGTCAAGGATATAATCCTTTTTATTATCAAAATCAGTAACAGCGAGTGAAATGTACTCTGCAATTTTATCCATATCCTCTGTATTAAGACCTCTTGTAGTTGCAGCAGGTGTACCGATACGAACACCTGATGTAACAAACGGAGAAAGAGGCTCATTAGGAACTGTATTTTTGTTAAGTGTAATATGAACGGCATCGAGTCTGTGCTCAAGCTCTTTACCTGTAACATCTGTACCGCGAAGGTCAAGCAGGCAAAGATGATTGTCTGTACCGCCTGAAACGAGGTTAAGTCCTCTGTCGGTAAGACCCTTTGCAAGTGCCTTTGCATTATCAATAACTCTCTGCTGATATTCCTTGAACTCAGGCTTCAATGCTTCACCAAAGCAAACTGCCTTACCTGCGATAACATGCATTAAAGGACCGCCCTGTGTACCAGGGAATACTGCTGAATTAAGCTTTCTTGCAAGATATTCATTATTGCAGAGAATCAAGCCGCCGCGAGGACCGCGGAGTGTTTTATGAGTAGTTGTTGTAACAACATCTGCATATGGAATCGGTGACTGGTGCAGACCTGCAGCAACAAGACCTGCAATATGTGCCATATCAACCATAAACATTGCGCCGTTAGCATGAGCAATATCTGCCATTGTTTTGAAATCAATCTCTCTCGGATAAGCTGATGCACCTGCAACAACAAGCTTAGGCTTAACCTTATTAACCTGCTTAGCAAATTCCTTAAGGTCAATAAAGCCCTCATCATCAACACCGTAAGGTACAAAGTTGAAATACTTACCGCTGATATTTGCAGGTGAGCCGTGTGTTAAATGACCGCCGTTATCAAGGCTCATACCCATAACTGTATCACCCGGCTGAAGCAGTGCAAGATAAACTGCGGTGTTAGCCTGCGCACCTGAGTGAGGCTGAACATTTGCATAATTGCAGCCGAAAAGCTCACAAGCTCTTTTAATAGCAATTTCCTCAACAATATCAACAAACTGACATCCGCCGTAATATCTCTTTGCAGGCAGACCCTCAGCATATTTATTTGTAAGAACCGAGCCCATAGCAGCCATTACCTGAGGTGAAACAAGGTTTTCACTTGCGATAAGCTCAATATTCTCTCTCTGTCTTTTTAATTCAAGTGCCATTGCGTCGGCAACTTCCTTGTCGGTTTCAGCAACCTTACCGATTGAATCATAATAATCAGCAAACATAATTTATCCTCCGATTTAATTAAAATTATACGCAGATATAATAACATAAATAAAAGCAATATACAATAGCTAATTTTCACTTGCAAGATAGTATAATATGTGTTAAAATCTCTTTGTTGAAATTTTAGTTATAATGGAGTGATAAAATGAGCGGACATAATAAATGGAGCACCATCAAAAGAAAAAAGGGTGCTAATGACGCTGCCAGAGCAAAGGTATTCACCAAAATAGGCAGAGAGCTTGCAGTTGCGGTTAAAAACGGCGGTCCTGACCCGAACAACAATGCAAAGCTAAGGGATGTTATTGCAAAGGCTAAGCAGAACAATGTTCCTAATGATAATATTGACAGAATGCTTAAAAAGGCTGCAGGCGATACTGACAGCGCTAATTTTGAAGAGATTGTTTATGAGGGCTATGGTCCGTCAGGCATTGCAGTAGTTGTTGAAACTCTCACTGACAACAGAAACAGAACCGCAAGTGAGGTACGTCATTACTTTGACAAGGCAGGCGGAAATATGGGCACACCCGGCTCAGTAACCTTTATGTTCGGCAAAGAGGGTGTAATTGTTATTGAGAAGGAGGATGTTGATGAGGATCAGCTTATGGAGGATGCTCTTGAGGCAGGTGCAACAGACTTTTTAACCGATGACGAGGATATTTTTGAAATCCGCACTGAGGCAACGGATGTAGGAGCTATCCGTGACGAGCTTGAGGCAAAGGGCTACAGCATTGTATCTTCAGAGCCTGCATATATTCCACAGACCTATACACGCCTTGAAAATCCTGATGATATGAAAGCAATGTCAAAAATGATTGATATGTTTGAAGAAAATGAGGATGTTCAGAACATCTGGCACAACTGGGAAAACGAAGACGAATACGAGGGTTAATTTATTTCTATAAATAACAAAAAGCTGAAGGCAGAAACCTTCAGCTTTTTTATTATAAACTGATATAGTACGGACAAATATTTGCATATTGTCCGTTTTTTAATCTGAAACCATCAGGAATTGTACCAAGCTGAACAAATCCGAGTCTTTCATAAAGGTGCCTTGCGTGAATATTGCTTTCCACAACTGCATTGAACTGAAGAATTTTAAAGCCGTGCTCCCTGCCCTGCTTTATACAGTCAAGCACAAGCTTTTCACCTATATGCTGACCACGGATTTTTTCATCGACCGCATAGCTTGCATTACATATATGACCGCATCTGCCAACATTATTAGGATGCAGAATATACAGTCCTGCAATTTTTCCGTCAATCTCGGCAACAGCAGTATATGTCTGAGAGGCAAAGAATGCCAAGCCTTCATTCTCATCAAGACAATTTTCCTGCGGAAAAGCCACACCCTCGTCAACTATATCATTCCAGATTGAAAGCATCTGTAAAATATCATTTCTGTTAAACTCACGAATAATCAATATAACACCTCTTTATTATGATTATCTCTCTTCCCTGAAATATGATAAGCCCAGGGACTGAGGTCCGCGGTTTTCTTTTTTATTTTTAATGCTGACAAAAATCAGAACTATAATTGTTACAATATAAGGAAGCATTTTGAAAAGCTCCTGTGTACGCAGTGCAAGACCGGGTATAAAGAGGTAAACAATATACAATCCGCCAAATATAATTGAACCGAATATGCCCATATTAGGACGCCATATAGCAAAAATAACAAGTGCAATAGCAAGCCAGCCTCTGTCGCCGAAGCCCTCATTTGACCATACACCGCAGGCATAGTCCATAACATAGTAAAGACCGCCGAGTCCTGCAATCATACTGCCGACACAGGTTGCAAGATATTTTGACTTATTGACATTTATACCTGCTGCATCTGCTGTTGCAGGATTTTCACCCACGGCACGAAGATTAAGACCGCCCTTTGTCCTTTTAAGGAAAAAGGCACAGACAATTGCAATGATAACTGCCGCATAAGCAAGAAAACCATATGATAAAAAGACCTCGCCAAACCATCCCGTAGTTTTTGCGCCGGGCAGAGAGTGCCTGAAAAAATTGCTTGTTGTGGTTAAGGCAACAGACGGAACATCTGCACCTGTAAGCTTAATAAGAGAACCGCCGAAGAAATTGCCGAAGCCCACACCGAAGGTTGTGAGAGCAAGACCTGTTACATTCTGATTAGCACGCAGTGTAACAGTAAGAAAGCAATAGAGCAGTCCCATAAGAAATGAGCCGATCAGACAGCATATTAGAGGAATCATAACCGCAAGAAAGCCGTTTGCGTCATCAGGAGTTGCCAGCGAATTTTCGTACATAAAAGCACCGATAACACCGCTGATACCGCCCACATACATAATACCCGGTATACCAAGATTAAGGTTACCTGATTTTTCTGTCAGAATTTCACCCGTTGAACCGAACAGCAAAGGAATACCCTGCATAACGGCACGCTGGAGAAAAGTAATAATTGTACCTGTTATCATTTACTTTGCCTCCTTCCCTGAACGATGAAATTTAAGTTGATAATTAATAAAGAACTCAGAACCGATAATAAAGAAAAGAATTATTCCCGTAATAATATCGGCAAATGACTCATTAAAACCGTAAACTGTTGATATTTCACCTGCGCCGCAATTAAGAAAAGCAAGCAGGAATGAGGTGAGCACCATAACAACAGGATTGAATTTAGCAAGCCATGAAACCATAATTGCAGTAAAGCCCCTGCCCCCTGCTGTTGTTGTGCTGATAGTATGGTTTGTACCGCCCACAAGCAGCAGACCTGCTATACCGCAGATTGCACCCGAAAGTGCCATTGTTCTTAAAATAACCTTTTTAACATTAACGCCTATATAGCGAGCAGTATTTTCACTTTCACCTACTACCGTAAGCTCATAGCCGTGCTTGCTGTATTTCAGATAAATATACATAAACACAGTTAAAGCAAGCACAACAATAACATTGAGAAGATAATCATAATTGCCTATAACAGGCAGCCAACCGTCGTGGGTAGCCTGATTGATAATACCTATATTGCTTGAGCCCTTGGGGTTTTCCCAGTACATTTCAAAATATGAAACAAGCTGAATACCTACATAGTTCATCATAAGTGTAAACAGTGTTTCATTGGTATTGAATTTAGCCTTGAAAAATGCAGGAATTATTGCCCACAATGCACCTGCAAGCATACTTGCCGCAATCATTACAATAATCAGAACAGCATTCGGGAGCTTGCCGCCGAGCATAATCATACAGCCTGCCGTTGCAAGTCCGCCGATAAGCACCTGACCCTCAGCTCCGATATTCCAGAATCTCATTTTAAACGCAGGAGTAACGGCAAGTGAAACGCAAAGCAGCATTGCAAGGTTCTGCAAAAGCTTCCATATTCGCCTTGATGAGCCGAAAGCACCGTCAATCATAGTCGAATAAACGCTTATTGGATTTTCACCTGTTAAAAGCATTGTCACAATGCCTGAAACAATCAGTGCAATAATAATTGCCAACAGTCTTATACCCCATGATTTATATGCAGGGAGCGAATCCCTTTTTGCAATATGAAAAGGAGGCTCATGTTTTTTAACTTTTCCGCTCATTATTCACCCTCCTTGTCTGCACTTTTTGTCATAAGAAAACCTATTTCTTCCTTAGTGGCTGTTTTTCCGTCAACAATACCCGTAATTCTTCCTGAGTTCATAACCATTATTCTGTCACAAAGCTCAAGCAGAACGTCAAGATCCTCGCCGACAAAAATAATTGCAGTGCCCTTTTTCTTCTGCTCTGTCAGAAGATTATATATAGTATAAGAAGAATTTATGTCGAGTCCCCTTACAGGATAAGCAACCATCAGCACCTTAGGCTGTGCGGCAATCTCTCTGCCCACCAGCACCTTTTGCACATTACCGCCTGAAAGACGTCTGACAGGCGTAGTTGCACCCGGCGTAACAACCTCAAGGTCATTTATGATTTTATCTGCTAAGCTCTTTGGTCCCTTTCTGTCAAGAAATGATGTTCTGCCCGTTTTATAGGAGCGGAGCATCATATTGTCAATAATGTCCATATTGCCCACAAGACCCATACCGAGCCTGTCCTCAGGCACGAAAGAAAGAGCAACAACGAGCTTTCTTATTTCCCTCGGACTTTTGCCAACAAGCTGCTGAGGACCAAGATCGTCAGGCTTATAAAGAATACTTGATTTTTTAGTGGTAATCTGCAAGCCTGCAATTGCTTCAAGAAGCTCCTTCTGTCCGCAGCCCGAAATACCCGCAACACCGAGTATTTCACCGCCGTAGGCATTAAACTCAACATTTTCAAGGGCAAGTGAACCATCTCTATTGACAACAGTCAGATTTTCAACAACAAGTCTTTCAACAGGATTTTGGGGTTCCTCCCTTTTAATATTAAGGTCAACTTTTTCACCCATCATCATTTCGGTAAGTGATTGTTCAGTTGCGTCACAGGTGTTAACAGTGCCGACATACTCACCCTTTCTCAGTGTGGTAACTCTGTCAGAAATATCAAGCACCTCGTGAAGCTTATGTGTAATTATGATAATTGATTTATTATCCGCACGCATACGGCGGAGAATATCAAATAATTTTTCAGTTTCCTGCGGTGTTAAAACTGCAGTAGGCTCGTCCAGAATAAGGACGTCAGCACCTCGATACAGCACCTTAATAATTTCAACCGTCTGTTTTTCCGATACAGACATTTCGTAAATCTTTTTATTTAAATCAATAACAAAACCGTATTTTTCGGTAATTTCGCGTACCCGCTTTTCCGCCTCTTTAATATTAAATTTTTTGCCGTCGTTAATTCCGAGAACAATATTTTCCGTAGCCGTGAAAACATCAATCAGCTTGAAATGCTGATGAATCATACCTATTTTATAATCAAATGCATCTTTAGGAGAAGCAATAACAACAGGCTTTCCGTCAACAAAAATTTCGCCCTCATCGGGATAATAAATACCTGAAACCATATTCATAAGTGTTGTTTTGCCTGAGCCGTTTTCACCGAGCACAGCAAGAATTTCACCCTTGAATACCTTTAAGTCAACATTTTTGTTTGCAACGACACTGCCGAATGTTTTTGTTATACCCTTTAATTCCAATGCCAAAGTGTCTGCCATAAGCTTCCTCCTTAAAAAACTATGCCGTGACGGTTTTCACCGCCACGGTAGTTTATTGTTTTTTATAGTGACTGAAAAAATCACTTACAGAAGTGTAATTCCGTCAATGTCAATATCAAAATATGGAGCTGAACGGTGGAATGATTCCTTGAATGCACCGTCTTCAACAGCCTCTGTATCACCCTTGAACTCAGCATCTGTATCTACATCAGCCAGATAAGATGTAAGAGCTTCACCCTTAACAGTGAATTTTGAAGTATCAAATACCTGAAGCTTACCTGATTCAAGGTCTGCCTTTGCAGCCTCAATAGCTTCCTTTGTGCCCTTTGCTGCTGCCTTATCGTTAATGTCTGTTAACTGAACTGAATCAGTAGCAAGTGTGCCTGTCCAGTCCTTATCAATTGCCTTGCCCTGTGCAACACAGTCAATCATATACTCAAAATATGGAGCCCAGTTGATTTTTGAAGAAACAATAAAGGTATTAGGGCATGCACTTACAGTTGAACCGTTGTATGATACATTAGGAACGCCTGCCTTTTCACAAGCAGTAGGAGCACCCATTGAGTCAGCGTGCTGGCTGATAAGAACACAGCCGTTTGAGATAAGCTTTGTAGCAGCTTCCTTCTCAAGTGTTTCATCATACCATTCGCCTGTGAAGGTTACATCCATTGTAACTGACGGACAAACTGATTTTGCACCAAGATAGAATGATGTATAGCCTGACTTAACCTCAGCATAAGGATGAGCACCAACATAGCCCATCTTTGCCTTATCTGCAGTAATCTCTTTTGCCTCAATCATTTCATTAAGCTTCATACCTGCTGCAATACCTGCAAGGTAACGACCCTCGTAAATTGATGCAAATGCATTGTGGAAATTAGGAAGGTTTTCAGTATGAGCCTTTGTACCGGTAGCGTGACAGAACTGAACGTCAGGATTTGCCTTAGCTGCCTCAATCATAAAGTCCTCGTGACCGAAGCTGTCAGCAAAAATAACGTTGCATCCCTGGTCAACAAGGTCAAGAGCAGCCTCTTTACAAGAGTCATTCTCCTGGATATTGGTCTTATTAACCATTTCAACACCCTTTTTCTCGCAAGCAGCCTTTGCAGCGTCAATGAAGTTTTTGTCATAGGTTGAGTTTTCATCGTGAAGATAAATGAAACCAACCTTAACCTTTGTTTCAGCAGCGCTTGATGTGGATTCCTTGTCGTCTGCGGGTTTATCTGCTGAGCAGCCTGCAAAGCAGCCGATTGCGAAAAGTGCAGCTAAAAGCACAGCGACAATTTTCTTTGAAAATTTCATTTCTTTTTCCTCCGTACAAAAAATTTTTATTATAAGGCAAAAGCCGAATAACCATAATGATTATTTTCTGAAATAAACCTCACCTGTTTCGTGGTTCATACTTTCAACAATGGCAAGAGATTCAACCTTAACACCGCTTTCACGAAGCTTGTCCCCTCCGTGCTGAAAGCCCTTTTCAATCGCAACTCCGCAGCCTGCAAGTGAAGCACCGCTTTTTTTAACAAGCTCAATCAGCCCGTTGAGTGCATTGCCGACTGCAAGAAAATCATCAACTATAAGAATTTTATCGTTTTCATCAAGAAAACGCTTTGAAACAATTATGTCATATGTAGTGCCGTGGGTAAAGGATTCAACCTTTGATGTATAAACATCACCCGCTATATTTTTTGTCTTTGTTTTCTTTGCAAATACTAAAGGACAGCCAAACTCCTCGGCTACCAACGCACCTATGGCTATACCCGATGCTTCAATAGTCAGAATTTTGTTAACGCCGTCCTCTGCAAACAATCTATGAAATTCTTTTGCAAGCTCTTTCATAAAGGGCACATCAATCCTATGGTTAAGAAAACCATCGACCTTTAAAATATTCCCTTCATAAACTTCGCCTTCGCTGAGTATTTTCTGTTCAAGTAAATACATAAAAATATACCGCCACTTTAATTTAACTATATAGTATTACTAAATGTTAAAATTTTCAACATATTTACGTATTTTGACATCAAATTTTAATATTTGAAATCACATAATATAGACAGCAGCTTAATAATATGGTAATATATTTTTAAAGAATAATATAAGGGAGCAATATCAATGAACAACAAAAAAATCGCAATAATCATTTGCGCCTTTATTGCAGTGCTTTTTATTTTAATCGGTATTATTGCGATTGCAGGTCATATTCCATTTTTAGGCAAACCGCTGACCCTTATATTTGCTGTAATTCTTATAATATTTATTCTTGTATTCTTCATATTTACAGGAAAAAGGAGAAAATGATGAAAATTCTTGTCAGCGCCTGCCTGCTTGGCGAAAACTGCAAATACAGCGGCGGCAATAATAAATGCGATGAAATAATTGAGCTTGGTAAAAAGCACAAGCTTATACCCATATGCCCTGAATGCTTCGGCGGTCTGCCGATACCGAGAGTGCCAAGTGAAATAAAAGACGGCAGAGTATATGCAAAAACAGGCGAGGATCTGACAAATGAATTTAATGACGGAGCAGAAAAGGCTCTTTATGTAGCTGAAGAAAGCGGCTGTCAGCTTGCTGTACTCAAGGAGAGAAGTCCGAGCTGCGGCTTCGGTGAAATATATGACGGCAGCTTCAGCGGTAAAACAATAAGAGGCAACGGCATAACCGCTCAGCTTTTATATGACCATGGTATTGTAATACTCGGCGAAACACAAATTGAAAGAATTAAAGATTATGAATAATTTGCAGGGATTGCTGATGCAGTCCCTGTTTTCTTTGATAATATCATAATTCCTGAGTCAATAAAGCAATTTGCTTGACCGTTTTCTGCTGTTTATAGTAATATGCATTTACAGGAGGGTGAAATTATGATAAGCAAAACCAAGTTCATTATTGATGAAAGCACTGTAAAAAAGATATTTCACAAACACGGCATTGACAATATCACATCAATTACACCGCTCGGTGACGGAGAATACAACGCTGTATTTGAAATCAAAGCGGACAAAAGCTATGTTTTAAAGCTTGCACCTGACAAAAGCACACCGATTCTCACTTATGAGAATGATATGATGAAAAGCGAGCTTTACTGGTACAGTCAGATAAGGGACAATACAAACATCATAGTACCTGAAATATATTTCACTGATTATTCCGAAGCTATTATTCCGACTCAATATTTTATAATGGAAAAGCTTGACGGTGTAATGAGAGGCAATGCAAAGCTCGAAAATCACGAGTTAAAAGAAAGCACAGCGTTAATGCTGGCGCAGATTCACAAAATAAAAAGCAACAAATTCGGCTATATTCAGAATCAGCTTTATGACAACTGGTATGACGCTCTCTGCTCAATGATAAATAATCTTATTGATGATGCAAAGCGTGCAGGGAAGAAATCTTCAAACGGTAAAAAGCTTCTTCAATATGCTGAAAAATACAAGAACATATTGATAAATACCGAAAGCACTATGGTTAACTATGACCTGTGGGACGGCAACGTAATCTGCCGCAAAAAGCAGGACGGCAAAACCGAATTTTGCTGGATTGACCCTGAAAGAAGCTTCTGGGGTGACAGAATATTCGATTTTATATGCGTTGACAACAATCCCGTTTTCAATCTGAAATCAAAGCAGAAAACAATAGATATTTATAACCTGCAAGCAGAAAAGCCCATAGAAATCAACCGTGAAAATGAAATCAGATATGCATTTGCACAGGGTCTTATCGCATTAGTTCAGGAGGTTGAAAAATACTATCGCTATACGCCCCCGTCACTTCGGCTGGTGGAGAAATGTTTTATCTTACACAGTTACATACAAAGCTGCATTCAAGGTACTGAAAAATGGATAAATCAAAAAACAAAACTTCTGAAATGGGAACAAAATCCATTCCGAAGCTGATACTAAGCTATTCGTCGTCAACCTTCTGTGCACTGCTTTTCGATGCTCTTTATAACATAATTGACACGCTGTTTATAAGTCACGGCGTCGGTGATGATGCAACGGGCGGAGTATCCGTAATATTCCCGTTTATGATGATTCAGGCAGGTATTGCACAGATGACAGGCGGCGGTGCTGCCGCACTGGCGGCAAAACAGCTTGGTAAAGGCAACTGCAAAAAAGCAGGCAGTATTACAGCCAATGCGATGCTGCTTTTTTACGGCACTGCTGTTCTCACAACATTGCTCGGCTTTTTATTTATGTCGCCCATTCTTAAGCTTTCAGGTGTAACCGATGACATAATGCCTTATGCTGAAGAATACTTTTCAATAATTCTGATAGGCAACGTATTTTCAACGGGATTTTCATCAATAATACGTGCTGAGGGCAGAATGGGTTACTCACTTGCTATATGGCTTATACCGACAGCCGTCAATATTTCCCTTGATTATCTATTTATAAATGTATTGAATTTCGGAGTTAAGGGTGCGGCACTTGCAACCGTAATCGGATATTTCACAAGCTTTTTGATGAGCGTTTTATTCTTCACAAAAATAAGCTGTCAGAATTTCAGCGAAATAAAAATAAGAAGCCGCACCATAATTGATATTATAATTATAGGTATACCTACGCTCATTCAAATGAGCAGTATGTCGCTGATATTTCTTCTGGTTAACAGACTGCTGTCAAAATTCGGCGGAAGTACTGCTGTAAACACATTTGCCTATATCAGCAAAATTGCAATGCTTGCAATCGTTCCCGTAAATGCGGCTGCACAGGCTGTATCACCTATAATCAGCTATAATTACGGTGCTGACAACAAATCAAGAATAAAAGACACAATAAGCTTCAGCCTGCTGATTTTAGAAATATATTCTGCTGCTGCTTTGATTGCGGCAATAATTATACCTGATTACATCATCAGTATTTTTACAGAAAATAATGTAATAATAAACGAAGGTTCAGGAGCTTTGCGGATTATATCGCCTGCTTTGATTTTTATGCCTGTAATAATTATTTTCAGCTCATATTATCAGTCAACAGGCAGAAAATCCAGAGCACTTGCTTCAAGTGCAAGCATAATATTATTTTTATTAATACTGTTATTCATAATGCCTCAAATATATAATTTAACAGGAATATGGCTTTCAATCCCCATTGCAGCAGCGTTTTCAGCCCTGCTGTCGGCACTTTTGAAAATCAAATGTAAAATATAAGTTAAACAGATTAACAAAAACTTTTATTTGTTAATCTGTTTTTTACATTCTGCAATTTTTTTTACGCAAGTTTTACCACTTCTAAACGGGGGCTTAATTGTAAATAATTAGAATATAGCCGAGGTGATAAAATGACAATATTTGATTTACTGCAGTTTATAGGCGGACTTGCACTGTTTCTTTACGGAATGAATTATATGGGTACTTCGCTTGAAAAGCTCAGCGGAGGAAAGCTTGAAACAATGCTTGAAAAAATGACAAGCAACAGATTCAAAGGATTGCTTCTCGGAGCAGGTGTAACCGCTGTTATTCAAAGCTCATCGGCTGTAACGGTTATGGCGGTCGGCTTTGTTAATTCAAAAATTATGACGCTGCATCAGGTGGTAGGAATAATTATGGGTGCAAATATAGGAACAACCGTTACGAGCTGGCTGCTTTCACTGACAGGTATTGAAGGCTCTAATATATTCATTAAGCTTCTTAAGCCTTCGTCCTTTGCACCGGTTATAGCTATAATCGGTGTATTTCTGCTGTTATCAAAGAAAAGTGATAAAAGGAAAAATATCGGTGCAATTTTGCTCGGCTTTGCGACCCTTATGTTTGGTATGGACTATATGAGCGCAGCAGTAGCACCCCTCAAAGATGTACCGCAGTTTACAGGTATTCTTACAATGTTTTCAAATCCTTTGCTCGGTATTCTTGCAGGCACGTTGCTGACGGCGGTTATCCAGAGCTCATCTGCATCAGTAGGCATACTTCAGGCGCTCGCTGTAACAGGCTCAATAACAGTTTCATCTGCATTCCCCATAATACTCGGTCAGAATATAGGAACCTGTATTACAGCGCTTATATCATCGGTGGGCACAAGCAAAAACGGAAAAAGAACCGCCGTTATTCATCTTATTTTCAACACAATAGGCGTTGCTGCCGCAATGATCATTTTCTACTCGGTAAAAGGAATTTTAAAGCTGCCTGTGTTTGAGGAAAGCATTAATGCAGGAAGCATTGCAGCTATTCACACACTGTTCAACGTATTTTCAACAGTACTGCTGTTCCCCTTCGGAAAATGGCTTGAAAAGCTGGCTTGCATAATTATACCTAACGGCAAGGATGAAAAAAGTGAGCTTATAGATGAAAAATTTGTTTTGTCAAGTGCATATGCTATTGACAAAGCTAAGGAACAGTGCAATGCAATGGCAAATACTGCTCTTGAAAACACAATACTGTCACTTAATATACTGAAAAAATATTCATCATCAAAGAGTAATAAAATAACAGAGAATGAACAGCGTCTTGATAAATATGAGGATGAGCTTGAAACTTATCTTTTAAAAATAAGTGCCGGCGAATTGACCCTTAATAATTCTGTACGTCTTTCGATGCTTTCACACGCAATAGGAAATTTTGAAAGAATCGGTGACTATGCCTATAACATCCTGCGGGTTAAACAGCAGATGCACAAGGATAAAATGCATTTCAGCGATGAAGCGTACAGGGAGCTTGAAATAATGGGGCTTGCTGTCAGGGAAATTGCCGAAAATTCGATAACAGCTTTCATTAACAATGACGTGGAAGCGGCGAACAGAATTGAACCGCTTGAACAGGTAATTGACAATCTTAAGATTAAGATTAAAGCCAAGCATTCAAAGCGTATGGAAAACTCACAATGCAGTATTGAAAACGGTATACTCTTTTTTGATATAATAAATTCATTTGAAAGAATTGCAGACCACTGCTCAAATCTTGCACTCTGCATTATTGAGCTGTCGCAGAAAAGCTACCGTATTCATCAGTATTCCAAGGGACTGAAAAGCACAAACTCATCCTTCATTGAAGCATTTGAAGAATACTGCGAAAAATATTCATTAGCCTAAAAACAGCGGATGTTTAATGTAACATCCGCTTACTTTTATATATTATGCCGATTTTTAATTTTCAGTCTGTCAATTGCACGTGCAAGATTAGCCTGTGAATGATAATACTCAAGCTGTGACTGCTTAAGCCTCATATCCTCCTCTGCTCTCTCCTTTGCCTCCTGCGCACGCCGTGCGTCTATTTCTTCAGGAAGCTCTGCCGAAATACATACAAGAAGTGCCGTATTGTCAAGAAATTCAAGAAAACCGTTGCCAACATAAGCAGGAATTTCTTTACCCTTTGCATCCGTAATTTTCATTTCACCCGATTCAATGGGAACAACACAATTTTCATGTCTTGCAAGAAAGCCCTGACTTCCGCCGTCAACAAGAGGAACAACAAGCTGCTGTGCCTCATCATCAAAAAAGGTTTTGTTAGAAGCTATAATCTTTAATTTAAAGGTATTCATAAAGTCACCTTATTTCATCTGTTCTGCTTTTTTCAGAACATCATCAATAGTTCCTGCATTGAAAAATGCCATTTCGGGAACATCGTCAACCTCGCCGTCAACAATAGCCTTAAAGCCCTTTACCGATTCCTTAACAGGCACATAAACACCCGCAATGCCTGTAAATGCCTCAGCAACATGGAAAGGCTGCGACAGGAATTTTTCAATTTTTCTTGCACGGTAAACAATCTGCTTATCCTCGTCGGACAGCTCTTCCATACCGAGAATTGCAATAATATCCTGAAGCTCTTTATATTTCTGAAGATATGCCTGTACCTTTCGTGCAACCTCATAATGCTCTTCGCCGACTACATCTGCCTCAAGAATACGTGAATTTGACTCAAGAGGGTCAACAGCAGGGTAAATACCCTTTTCAACAATTTTTCTTGAAAGAACTGTTGTAGCATCAAGGTGAGCAAAGGTTGTTGCAGGGGCAGGGTCTGTAAGATCGTCGGCAGGAACATAAACTGCCTGAACAGATGTGATAGAGCCGTTCTTTGTAGAGGCGATACGCTCCTGCAGCTCACCGACATCTGTCGCAAGCGTCGGCTGATAGCCAACGGCTGACGGCATTCTGCCGAGAAGAGCAGACACCTCAGAGCCTGCCTGTACAAAACGGAAGATATTATCAATAAAAAGCAATACATCCTGATGGTCAACATCACGGAAATACTCAGCCATAGTAAGACCTGTTTCGGCAACTCTCATTCTTGCTCCGGGCGGTTCATTCATCTGACCGAAAACAAGTGCTGTTTTTTCAAGAACACCGCTTTCGCCCATTTCCTTCCACAGATCGTTACCCTCACGGCTTCTTTCGCCGACACCTGTAAATATTGAATAACCGCCGTGCTGTGTTGCCACGTTTGTAATAAGCTCCTGAATGAGCACGGTTTTACCAACACCTGCACCGCCGAAAAGACCGATTTTTCCGCCCTTCTGATAAGGGGTTAAAAGGTCTATAACCTTTATACCGGTTTCAAGTATTTCGACCTGGCTTGACTGCTCCTCAAATGTGGGGGCATTTCTGTGAATTGACCAGTGCTCTGCATCATCAAGCTTTTCACCGGCGTCAATTGTTTCACCAACAACATTGAACAATCTGCCGAGTGTTTTTTTACCTACAGGAACTTTAATAGCATCACCTGTGGCAGTAACCTCCATATCCTTGCAAAGACCCTCAGATGCCGCAAGCATAATACAGCGCACACAGCCTGAGCCTATGTGCTGGCTGACCTCCATAACAAGTCTTTTACCATCAACAGTAACCTCAAGAGCGTCCTTAATATCGGGTAACTCGCCTTCAAACTCTATGTCTACAACAGGACCCATTACCTGAACAATTTTACCTGTATTCATTTAAAGGACACCTCCTACTTCATTTTGTTTTTCTGTGCCTTGGCACCTGCTATCACCTCAGTTATTTCCTGAGTAATAGCCGCCTGTCTTGCACGGTTGAATTCAATACCGAGCCGCTTAAGCATATCCTTTGCGGCATCGGTTGCAGTCTGCATAGCCATCATTCTTGCGTTATGCTCAGAACAGTAAGATTCAACAAGAGCACCGTAAACAAAGCCTGCAATATAATTAGGAATAATATAATCAAAAACCTTATTGACATCAGGTTCAAAATAACAGGTCTGATAATTGTTTTCGGCAGCACTGACCTCTTTAACCTTTTTCAAAGGCAGAAGCTGTTTGATTTCGGCATTAAAGGTAACGGAATTAACCATCCTTGTAAAAACAATATACACCTCGTCAAGCTCACCGCTTCTGAACAAATCAACCATTTTCTCGCTGATAATTCTTGCCCTGTTCATATTAGGATTCTGTGCTGTATATTTAAAATCAATATCAACGGGAATATTCTTTTTTTCAAAATATCTGCGACCCACCTGACCTACAACAAAAAGCATATTTTTGTTATCGGACAAAGCCTCTTTTTCTGCAATTTTTATAACATTATGATTATATGCACCTGCCATACCCTTATCGGCAGTGACTACAATATAGCCCTGCTTTCGTTCCTTTTTCGGAATACTTTCCCTCTCATTGAAAAACTCACTGCCTGTTTCGGGCGAAAGGTCAAGTATTTTAACCAGTGCATCCTGAATTGCATAGAAATACGGCTCGGTATTTTTAAGGTCCTTTCTCGCCTTCTGAAGCTTGGAACTTGAAATCATACACATTGCGTTGGTAATTTTCATAGTGTCCTTAATTGACTTCATACGGGCTTGAATTTCACGGGAATTAGCCATTATTTACCTTCTTAAATTCATCGACTGCATCTAAAATCTGTTCTTTTATATAATCCTCAAGCACTTTATCTGTTTCAACAGAAGCTACTACTGAGGAATAATTTGAATTAATATATTCAAGCATATCCATCTGAAACTGCTTGATTTTGTTTACGGGAATATCCGTAAACTTCCTGCCTGTTGCTGCAACAAGAGTAATTACCATATCAGCAAGTGAAAGCGGTCTGCCGAGAGGCTGCTTCAAAAGCTCCATAAGACCCTTGCCATAGTCAAGACCCACCTTTGTTTCCTCATCAAGATCAGAGGAAAACTGGGTGAACACTTCCATTTCTCTGAACTGAGCAAGGTCAATACGAAGTGAGCCTGCCGCCTTTTTCATTGCCTTTGTCTGTGCCGCACCGCCAACACGTGATACCGAAAGTCCCACGTTAACAGCAGGACGCATACCGCTGAAAAACAAATCACTTTCAAGGAAAATCTGTCCGTCAGTAATTGATATTACATTAGTCGGAATATATGCAGACACGTCGCCTGCCTGGGTTTCAATAATAGGCAATGCGGTTATTGAGCCGCCGCCAAGTTCATCACTCAGCTTGCTTGAACGCTCAAGCAAACGTGAATGAAGATAGAATACATCACCGGGATATGCCTCACGTCCGGGACTTCTCTCAAGAAGAAGCGACAGTGCACGATATGCTACCGCATGCTTGCTCAGATCATCATAAACAATAAGACAATCCTTACCCTGATACATAAAGTACTCTGCCATAGCCGTTGCGGAATACGGCGAAATATACTGAAGTGATGCAGGGTCCGAAGCTGTTGAACAGACAATGATTGTGTAATCCATTGCCCCTGCCTTTTCAAGCGTATTAACAAGCTTTGCAACACTTGAAGCTTTCTGACCGATTGCATTATAAATACAGATAACATCCTTGCCCTTCTGATTAATAATAGTATCAAGGGCAATAGAGGTTTTACCCGTCTGTCTGTCGCCTATAATCAGCTCACGCTGACCTCTGCCTATCGGGAACATCGAGTCAATTGACAAAATTCCAGTAGCAAGCGGAGTGTCAACACTTTTACGCTGAACAATCGTGGGAGCAGGCTGCTCAACAGGTCTGTAATCCTCAGCGGCAATATCACCCTTGCCGTCAATAGGCTCACCGAGAGCATTAACAATTCTGCCGATAAATGCACTGCCGACAGGAACACCTGCATTCTTATGTGTTCTTTTAACCTTTGAGCCCTGGTGAATACCCGTGTCGCCTGCGAAAAGAATAACACCTATCTGATGCTTTTTAATATCCTGCACCATACCCTTTGCACCATTGTCGAAAACAACGATTTCTCCGTACATTGCATGGTCAAGACCGTGAACAGCTGCTATACTGTCACCTACTCTTATAACGGTACCGATTTCCTCACCGTCATATTTATGTTCAAAATCCTTTATATCCTGCCTTAAAACAGAAATAACGGACTCGTTGTCGACAGAGCTTTCACGTGCTTTTTTCATCACCTGAGCTTTTATATTATCAAGCTTTGTTTTCAGGCTGAAATCGTATTCCTTACTGTTAACACGAATTATAAAGCCGCCTATAAGGCTGTCGTCCTTAACAATATTTATTTTAGCCTCGCCTGCATTTTCCTCCTTGCAGACAAAAGCCTTAATGCCTTCAAGCTGTTTATCATCAGGCGGAGTTGTGCAGTAAACCGTTGCACTTGCTATATTGTTCTTTTTATCAAGCTCTCTGATATATGCACATAAAATCTCTTCAAGATGAGCTGACTGACCCTCTTCTGCAAGATCTGAAATAAAATCTCTTACCGACGGTGAAAACAAATCATCAATAACCGCACGCTTTTCACCAATTGAAACATTGGGATTATCGAGAATCTGAACAAGTTCATCACTTGAGCCGAATATTTTCAGTGCATCCTCAAGCCCTGAAACACTGACATTTGAGGAAAGCAGTGCTTCAAGATATTTATCAATATTCTGAATCATTAATCATCACTGCTTTCATTTAAAAATTTATCATATATACTGCTGTCGATTTCTGCTGAAGATTTTTCTTCAACAACCTTAGCGGCAGTTTCCATAGCAAGCTGAGCAATGCTTTCCTTAACAGAAAGACGAGCCTTTTCGGTTTCAGCATCTGCTGCTTTGCGGGCGTCGGATTTAATTTTGTCTGCATCACTCTGAGCACGGCTGACAATCTTATCATACTCAATTTTTGCATCTGACCTTGCATCATTGATAATCTGCTTTTTCTCGTCCTCAACGCCTGCAAGCTCACTTTCATACTGACTTTTTAATAAATCAGCCTGTTCTCTGGCATTTTCAGCATCCTTGAACTGATTATCAAGCATTTCCTGTCTTTGAGTGAGAATTTTCTTAATCGGTTTGAACAGAAGAAATCTCATAAGCACAAAGAACAGAATAAGGTTGATAATTGTCCAGAGAAAATTCAAGTCAAATTTTAACATTTAACTGTTTCCTTTCATAAAACACTTGTTATTTAAGCAATACTATAATCAGAATAGCACCGATAAGACCGTAAATTGCAGTAGCCTCTGAAAGAGCAGCACCGAGAATAAGTGTTGTCTGAATTTTGCCTGCCATTTCAGGCTGACGTGCCTGAGCCTCAACTGCCTTGCCTGTTGCGATACCGATACCGATACCTGCACCGATACCAACCAATACTGCAATACCTGCACCAATTGCTATTAATCCCATAATTTTATCTCCTTAAAACTATTAAAAAATTTTTATTATTTAAGCTTTCTTTGCTTTTCTTGCCCTTTTTGCTTTCCTTTTCAGCTTTCTTTTTTTCTTCTCTTCCTCATCCTCAACAGCCTCCTGAATATAAAGAGCTGTAAGGAATACAAAGATATATGCCTGCAAAAGACCGTCAAACAAATCAAAATACAGACTGAAAACCATAGGAAGCACATACGGCACAACGGCTTTGATAAGCTCCATAATTGTAAAAGCGGCAATAATATTTCCGAAAAGTCGCATACAAAGTGAAAGCGGCTTTGTGAAAACCTCTAAAATATTAATAGGCGTTATAACCCATATGGGCTTTGTCAGCGCCTTGAGTCTGCCCAAAACACCTTTTTCCTTAAAGGCACAGTACTCAACAAGAACAATGCTTGTTATCGCCATAGCCGCAGTTACCTGCATACTCTTTGTAGGCGGTTTGAATCCAAGCAAGCCAATCATATTTGAGGTACCGATAAACAGCGCCATACTCATAAGCCAGGGAATATGTTTTTCAACCTTTTCACCCATAATTCCCTTAAAAAAGCCTTCTGCCTTTTCGTAGCAAAGCTCAAGAATCTGCTGCCGCTTTGATATTTTGCCTGTAACCTTTAAATTTCTTGTCAGGATTACTGCCAGAACAGAAAGCACTGCTATAATTATCCACGACACAACAGTAGCTTCATCAAACCCGATTTTAACACCGCCGACATTGAAGCTGAATACCTCTTCAATATTAAGCTGCTCCGTCAGCTCATGCTGTAAATCAATCTTAGCGTTAATTGGAATAATCGTTACTGTCACCTCCGATTTTTATTTGTTTTAGATTATACACCCAAATATTAACAAAATCAATGGATATTGTTAACAAAAATCAATAATTAGGCATATCAGCAATATTGTACAATTCTTAGTATATGACAAATTCGGCTTAATCAAAAAAATAAATTTTATATATTTACATATTGTTCCATTTCGTATATAATAGATATTCAAATATATTATTTATAACATCTGTATAAGGAGTTAAGATATGGCGAAGGATCAGAAGAAAATGGTGGATGCAATTACCTCTATGGACGAGGATTTTGCAAAATGGTACACCGACGTTTGCAAAAAAGCAGAGCTTGTGTCATACACAAGTGTTAAGGGCTGTATGGTTATAAGACCCTACGGCTATGCTATATGGGAGAATATTCAGAGAATACTTGACGGAATGTTCAAGGAAACAGGTCACGAAAATGTTAATATGCCGATGTTCATTCCCGAAAGCCTGCTGCAGAAGGAGGCTGACCATGTTGAGGGCTTTGCACCCGAATGTGCGTGGGTAACCTACGGAGGCAATGAAAAGCTTGAGGAAAGACTCTGCGTGCGTCCCACAAGCGAAACACTGTTCTGCGAGCATTTCAGGGATATTGTTCACTCTCACAGAGATTTGCCTAAGCTTTACAATCAGTGGGTATCTGTTGTAAGATGGGAAAAAACAACAAGACCTTTCCTTCGCTCACGCGAATTTTTGTGGCAGGAGGGTCATACTCTTCACGCAACAGCAGATGAGGCTATTGAAGAAACTGAAAAAATGCTCAACGTTTATACAAAATTCTGTCAGGAGGATCTGGCAATGCCTGTTGTTCAGGGTATGAAAACCGAGAGCGATAAATTTGCAGGTGCAGAGCGCACCTACTGCATTGAGGCACTTATGCACGACGGCAAAGCCCTTCAGGCAGGCACAAGCCACTATTTCGGGGACGGCTTTGCAAAGGCATTTGAAATTCAGTATTCAAACAAAGAAAATCAGCTCACCTACCCTCACCAGACATCATGGGGTATGACAACAAGGCTTATCGGTGCAATCATTATGACACACGGCGACGACAACGGTCTTGTTCTTCCGCCTGCTGTTGCACCGATTCAGGCAATCGTTCTTCCTATTGCACAGCATAAGGAGGGTGTGCTTGACAAGGCAAATGAGCTTACTGAAAAGCTTAAAAAGGTATGCAGAGCAAAGATTGATGACAGCAATAATTCACCGGGCTGGAAATTTGCTGAATATGAAATGAAGGGTGTTCCCGTAAGAGTTGAGCTTGGTCCTAAGGATATTGAAAACAATCAGTGTGTTGTTGTTACACGCCATAACAGAGAAAAGACTGTTGTTTCACTTGACGATATTGAAACAGTTATACTTCAGAAGCTTCAGGAGGTTCGCGACGGACTCTACGCAAAGGCTCTTGAAAACAGAGAAAACAGAACATACAAATGCAAATCAACAGACGAAATCATCAAGGCACTTGAGAAAAACGGCGACGGCTTTGTTAAAGCAATGTGGTGCGGAGATGAAGAGTGCGAGGATAAGGTAAAGGAGCTTACAGGAGTCGGCTCACGCTGTATTCCTTTTGAACAGGAAAACATAAGCGACACCTGCGTATGCTGCGGCAAGCCTGCTGAAAAAATGCTCTATTGGGGCAAGGCATATTAATATACACAATATCTTCGCAAACAATAATATCAGTTATTTAAAAATAAAATAATATCGGAGGAAACATTATGGCAGTATTGGTAACAGGCGGTTTAGGCTACATCGGTTCACACACCTGTGTTGAGCTGATTAACAGCGGTAACGAAGTTGTTGTTGTTGACAATCTTTATAACTGCAAAAAAAGCTCATATGACAGAATAAAAGCACTTGTGGGCAGGGATTTCAAATTATATGAATGCGATATCCGTGATGCTGAGGGTCTGAGCGAAATATTTGAAAAGGAAAGCATTGACTCCGTTATTCATTTTGCAGGATTAAAGGCTGTTGGTGAAAGTGTTGAAAAACCACTTGAATATTTTGACAACAATGTTAACGGCACACTTGTTTTGCTTGATGTTATGAGAAAGCACAATTGTAAAAAAATCGTATTTTCATCATCTGCAACAGTATACGGAATGAACAACGTTTCACCTCTTACCGAGGATATGGAGGTTGGCGGAGTAACAAATCCGTACGGCAGAACAAAATATATGATAGAGTGCATTCTCAAGGATTTATATACAAGCGATGACAGCTGGTCAATATGCCTGCTCCGTTACTTTAATCCGATTGGTGCACACAAAAGCGGCACTATGGGTGAAGACCCAAATGGTATACCGAATAACCTTATGCCTTACATCACACAGGTAGCTATCGGAAAAAGAGAGCACCTCAATGTTTTCGGTGATGATTATGATACACACGACGGCACCGGTGTGCGTGACTATATTCACGTTGTTGACCTTGCATTAGGTCACCTTAAGGCTGTTGAAAAGGTTGAGGCTGAAAAGGGCTTGTTTATCTATAACCTCGGCACAGGCATCGGCTATTCAGTGCTTGATGTTGTCAAGGCATTTGAAAAGGCATCAGGTGTTGAAATTCCTTATGTTATCGTACCACGCCGTGCAGGCGATATCGCCACCTGCTATTCAGACCCTGCAAAAGCACTTGAGGAGCTTGGATGGAAGGCTGAAAGAAGTATTGACGAAATGTGCGAGGATAGCTGGAGATGGCAGAGCACAAATCCAAACGGCTACCCTGATTAATAAAAACAGAATAGTACAAACAACAAAAACGGATGTCGAAGGGAGACACTTCATAAGGAAGTTGTCTCCCTTGTGGTTTTGTAACAGCCGAAAGTTTGATTGTAGGTAATAATAAATAATCAAACGGAGAAATTACAAATGAAAAAGAAATCATTATTTGAGCAGATGGGTGGAACTTATACAGAGAAAAATGGTGTTTTGTACCCTAATCTTATTTTAGTCAACACAAATTATGAAATAGGCTTTTGGGGACAGAGACATAAAGAGTATTTGAAAGAGTATCATAGAGTAATCTATTACAATTTGCTGACACAATGTAAACTTAATTCATATTTACACAAAATTGATATTCAGGCAAAAGTACAATACGATTTACTTGTCAAACAGCTTGCTGAAAGTCAAGGCGTTACAGAACAACTCAAAGCAGACAATATGATGGCTTGGGTCGGTGCTATGAATAACATTTCAAATCAAGCAAGAGAAATTATATATAATGATATAATTTATAGGTGTTAATAATTTTAAGGCAGGGTTTTCCTGCCTTTTTATTATTCTTATGTTGTTAGAATAATCCCGTAAAAGTATGAATTTCTGCATTTATGCCGTATTTTTCTGCATTTAGGCAAATTCTATTGACAAGTTTGAAAATAAAGTATTAAATAAAATTGAAAAAGTTTGTAACCATTTATTATTATTAACTGTTGTATAGAGTAGGAGAACATATGTTAGTATTGTATATGTCATTCATTGATGATGAGAATGATAAGCCTAAATTTGAAATTATATATTTTACATATAGAGAACGAATGCTGTTAATGGCTGAATCCATTCTCCATAACAAGCAGGATGCTGAAGATGCTGTGCATGATACATTCATTAAGATTGCACGCAATATGAAATCTATTAATGAACCCGAATCTGTCCGAACATTATCATATGTATTAAAAGCAACTAAAAATACCGCTATCAATCTGAATAATAAAAACAAAACTAACGAAAGCAGAATTTATATGGAAAAAATTGATGATATACCTGATAAAGAATTTATTGAAAAATTAAAAATAACAGAAAATTACAATGAGGTTGTTCATGCAATTTTGGAACTTGATGATATATACAAGGATGTTATGTTTTATCATTTTGTAGAAGAAATGAAAGTCAGTGAAATTGCTGATTTATTGGATAGAAAAAAGTCAACCGTAAAACAGCAGTTAGTCAGAGGCAAGAAAATATTGCTTGAAACATTAGATAAAGAATAGAGGTTTTTATTTTGGGAAACAGTAAAGAACTTTTCATAAAGGCTTTTATGGAAGCTGAGCAAATAAGTAATGCTCAATTTTTTGATAAAAATTTAGATATAACCTTTTCAGATTCTTTTGAAAAGAAAATGAATAAACTACTTGAAAAAGATAAGAGAATCAGGTTATCTACAAGAAAGAATATCAGAAAAGGATTATTGGCAGCCATAGTTGCCATAATAGTCACATTTACAGGATTAATAAGTGTATCAGCAACAAGAACACCATTTATAGAATTTGTAAAAAAGATATTTCCACAATTTAATGAAATAACATTAAGTGAAGAGTCAACACCGCCTGTTGATAAGATAGAAACAGAATATACATTGACTGATTTGCCTGAAGGGTTTGAAGTAAAAGAGTATCAGAAAGATGAATTGGGCGTTCTTACAGTTTGGAAGAATCAAAATGATATAGAAATTGTATTAATGCAAAATTTACTAGATTCAAATTTTTCGTTTGATACTGAACACACGTATGAGGAACTATACATAAATAAGTATAAAGCATACTATTATGCATCACAACTAACTTGGACTGATGGTGTTTATTGGTTTACTTTAGGCATTACAAATGGTGAAAAAAACGAACTAATAAAACTGTCAAAAAATATTTCTGAAAAAAATTATAGCGGTTGTCCTTTGCTTGGTTACATTTTTTACAGCAACAATCACTGCGTATGCCAGCAGTATTCAGCCATACTCGAATAATGTTGGAAGTACCAATACAACTTTTACTATATCAAGTTCAGGACTTGCAACAGTTAAAAACTCGTATTCTGATTCTTTGAATCGGGTGAAAAGTGCTGAAATTGTAACTAAAGTGCAGAAAAAGGTTGGACTTATTTGGGTAACTGTTGATGGTGGAAGTTGGACGGATAATTCAACATCGACAAGTTTTTCAAAAAGCCATTCTGTGCAGTTATCAAGCAAAGGCACTTACCGTGCTCATGTAGTATTTACTATTTCGGGCACTGGCGGAAGTGATGATAAAATCACTAAAAATGTTGAAAAAACATATAGTTAAAACTAATTGATTACAAAGTGATAAGGAGGTATAATTTATATGAAAATTAAAAGAAATATGTGGTTCAAAATTTTAGCTGCCTTTATTGCATTTGTTATGGTCATTCAGATATTGCCTTTATCTGTTTTGGCAAATACGAAGAATCATAAGTTTTCTGAATCTAAAATTGCCAATGTAATATCAAAGTATAATGAAGAAAATAAATCATCAAATAAAATTGTTACTGAGATGAAAGACAAAAGAACTGAATATTCAAAAACCTATTTGCTTGATGATAATAGTTATTATTGCATTACCGTTGCTAATCCTATTCATTATTTAGATGAAGAAAAATGGACTAATTTAGATGAAAGATTGGATACTATACCTAATACAACTGAAGAAGCAGAAAATATTCTTATTGAGTTAAGTAATGCAATATCTCAATGTGGTATCTCTTTATTTTCTGATGGACCAACACAAATTAGTAGTAATAATATTATAACAAATGCAATTGATTTTTTTCCTTTGGAAAATAATAGTGTTAAAGTTACTAATGGATATCAAACTTCAGCAAGATTTAATGGGGCTGCGTATCTTTTGGTAAAACCTAGTTTGGTATATAATTACTCAGCAAATAATCTACTTATTGAAAACGCAAATTTATATTTTCAAATAAACACCAGTAATAATAAAGCGTTAAAAATCAAGGCGTATGAAGAAAACTGTGGTTGGGAAAGCAATACGAATTTAGATAATTCATATAAAAACATTGAAGGTTTGGAGCTACTTGACTCAACAAGTTTATTAAATAGTCAAACTTGTAAAATGAATATTACTGATGTTTTTTCAAAATGGGAAAGAGAAACTTTAGAGAACAATGGAGTAAAATTGAAATTTGATATTAGTCGTGATACTGTTACAGTTTCTGATTTTTGTATTTCAGTCCAATATAAGAATTTATCTAATGATAATACAAATTATACCTATCATACTCTTGATTTAGGGAAAGCAGGAACAATATCGATTAATGATATTACGAATACTATGACTATTAAGCAAGATATAATAGGCATAAATACTAATGTATTACCAGTCAATATTTCAAGGACAATAAACTCTGTTTTGCCAACTCTTCACGCAAATGGAAATGTAAGCGGACATTGGAACTATGGCTTTGCTCTGGAACTAAATGATGATATAATGACATGGAAAATGCCTGATGGATATAATGTTAAATATCAAAAGATAGACAAAGATATTGTGAACGGATATCAAAAGTGGGAACAAATTACTGATGGTGATTATTCAGATATGATGCATACTTCGTCAAATCCACTCGATTCAAATCCATATTTGTTCTGCAATAACAACCTGATAAGCAATAACGATATTTATGCATCATGGTCTACTCATGATAACGGCTTATCGTTCTTTGATTCAGGATTTGAAATTGGTATCAATAAAGGATTTTTATCAAGACCATTGTGCGAATTATATGCAGCTCAATTAATTAAGAATAATGGCACTTATAATTATGATGTTGGTGCAAATTTATGTGGTATGGATAAGGAAAGAATTGCAATAAACCTTTTCTCAAATGCAGTAGGCTATTATTCACCAAAAGCAATTAACAAGGTCAATGCTAATTGGGGAATGGGATGGCTTGATTCACTTTCACAAACCATGAATGGAAAAATCACTGTTAGGAGTAATGAGAAAGAATATATTGTTAACAATTATAAGCAGATATGGTTAGCTGCACCAACAATAAAAAATCATGCGTGGAGTAGTGGTATATTTATAACAGTATAGTTATTGATATACCAATTGGAGGAAACAACAATGAAAATTAAAGGATTAATGTCGATAATACTTTCAATTACAATAATACTTTCAACGGTTGTAGTTGGCTTTTTTGCATACGCTGATGAAATTGATGCAAAGAATATAGAAAGCTTTGTTGATGAACTAACGGATATTATCAGTACATATGATACTGATAAAGAATTTGTTGTTTCCTCCGAAACACCTGAAATAATATCACAGAACGATGACCCGACAATATGGGAACCAATACTTTTTGAAGATGATGAGAAAACATTAGAAGAAAATGAACTCAAATTTCAAACCTGCCGGCTTATAGTTGAGCAAAGCAAGAAATTTGATGATAAAGATGCCATTGCAGTTGCCGATGGTTTTGAAGATTATCACATTGTTCAGTTTGAAAATGAAAAAGATACCGAAGAAGCATATAATGAATATCTTAACGATAAAAATGTTTCTTCTGTATCAGTTGATGAAGCATTTATCATTGATACTTTGAATGAGAATAATACATCAAATATCATTACTTCTGAAGATTTAACAGATAATTGGTATACATATTCCACAGGTATAGGCGAATTTTTTGATAGAAATGCTGATTTTTTAAGCGATTCATCGCTGCCTGAAATTAAGGTCGCAGTATTTGATACAGGAATAAATCCCGAACACGATTATTTTGCTAATGTAAATAAGGATAGATTAGTTTCGACAGGTTTCAATCTTTTTTCAGAAAATGAAGACGAAACAGATGATACGAATGGTCACGGAACAATGGTGTCAAGTGTTATTGCTGCCAATACACCCGATTGTGTTAAAATAGCATCATATAAAGTTATTGGAAATAATGGCGTTTCAAATCTTTCTTATCTTATTGCAGCATTTGCACAAGCACTAAAAGATGAGTGTAAAATAGTGAATTGCAGTTTTATCTTAACCGGAATAAATATTGATAATAATAAAATTTTGCAAAACGCAATGAAAAAACTGTATGAAGCTGATATTTTTATTTGTGTTGGTGCCGGAAACGATGCTACGAATATGGACAGGAATATTAGTTCTTGGTATTTTGAACATTCTGATTATGTCTTTTGTGTAGGCGGAAGCAGTGCATATAATGTGCCTTATCAGATGACAAATTACGGAAACGCGGTAAAACTGCTTGCACCTGCAACAGATATACCTGTTGCAGAGTTTAAAGGCGGATATAGAACAGCCACAGGAACATCTTTTTCAACGCCATTTATATCGTCTGTGTATACACTGCTTTGCATATTTTATCCTAAAATATCAATGACAGAAAAGGAACGAATGATGGTTGGAAGCACAGTGCAGCATGAAACGCCATATTCAACCGGCTATTTTGGTAGTGGAATTATTGATGTATTAAAATTGTTTGATATGGTAGATGAAAATGCACCTGAAATCAATATAATAAATTCAGGTGAAAACTATGGTACAGATAAATGTGTCTATGTCGGTCCTGTTACTGTAGAATTAAAAGCAGATGAAAACTGTGATGTATATTATACAATGGGTTCAAAATATCCATCACCTAAAGATGGCATATTATATACAGAGCCTATTGAATTTAGTGATGATTATTTTACCATTAAAGCAGTTGCCGTTAATAAGAAAACGGGACATAGAAGTGCTTTTTCATTAAAACAAATCCATTCTGCAACGCTCGGAACAGATGAAATGTTTTCTGTTGATAGTAATGGAGTTATTACAGAGTATAAAGGTGATATCCAATATCTCAAAATACCTGAGAAAATTAATGGAGTAGAGGTAATTGATATAGCGCCATATGTTTTTTCCAAAGCATCTTTTTTAGGTGTTGTTTTCCCGGATACTATTGAAAAACTTGGAATTTATGGCGGTGAAGCCGAAATTGATATTGAAGATGGATTTTATCATTATTGCAGCTATGCGTTTAAAAATAATAAAACAGTACAATATATAACAGCTCGAAATTTAATGGAAGTACACGATAATGCTTTTGAGGGTACAACTGCTTTAAGAGAAGTTGATTTTCCTAAGGTTGAGTTGCTTTGCAGTTGGAGTTTTGCAGGAACATTCTTATGGGGGGCATATCTGCCGAATTTAAAGACACTGACAGAATCAGTTTTTTCGAGCAATGGTAATCCAAGATGTTTTATGAGAGAATTTTTTGCACCTAATTTATCTGATATTTCATATTTCACATTTCAAAAGTGTCGCTATTTAACACGTTTAGAAATACCCAACGCTTCAAACACAAAAAATGACGGTATTAATGAATATTTGAATGATGTTATTAACAGTGCATTTTATGATACAGAATATTTGAATAAACTTGTGTTAAATAGGATGAAAACAATTAGTTCTTCTAATTCAGATACTTTCAGAATGTGCGGTGCAAAAAGAATGGAGTTTTCAAGTATAGAAAATCTTGATTCTTTTCCCGGGAACTATATTGTCAGTTTCCGCAATCGAGAACCGATATATCTGATTAGAGATGAAATTCAAAATGTTGTATTAGTTTTACCCTCAACTCTAAAAAATGCCGCTGATCCTTATTACTTTAAAGGTAACCAGGAACGCTTAGATGACAATACAATTTTTACAATATATGCAACTGAAAGTAATAGTTATGTAAACGAGTGGGCAAAACAATATGGTTTCGATATTATATCACTTAATGAGCAAACAGCCATTGCAGAAGATGTTTATTCTGTATATGACAGATTTTCTAATGATCAACTTTCCTTTGACTGCTATGGATTTAATAAACAGTATCAATGGTACGGTTCATATACAAATGATACTGAAAACGGAATACCTCTTGATGATGCAAATAGTGAAGTGTTCTCACCTGAAGATTATGAATATTATCCTTACTATTACTGTGTAATGACAAGCACAGATAAAGATAGTGATGGAAATGTTGTAAAATCTTTTGATGCATACAGCACAGTCAGTCACAATCTTTTGTATTCTGAGCCTGAAGAACCAACCACAGAACCGACTAAACCGACAGAGCCGAGTACGGAGGTAACAGAACCACAAACTGAAGATACTACTGTATCAACAACAGTTCATAGTACGAAACCTACAGTGACTGCTAATGAAACAGCATCAGAAGTTAGTACTACAGATAATCAGACATCTCATAAACAATCACAAAACAAATCAACATCTTCTCAAAATATAAAGAAAAACAATAGCAAAATTTCACCAAGTACAGGTGTTGAAAACGACAGTATAGTTATATTTTGCAGTTGCATAATTGTTTTGTTAGAAGTAATTCTTATAAAAAGAATGAAAAGAAAACCTGATTAATTTAAAGGAAATAGCGATATGAAAAAAAGTACAATTATTATTTTATGTATAATTCTTAGTCTTTTAATTCTCTGCTCTTGCAGCGCCCAAAAGAACACTGAAACTTCTGATACACAAACAAGTAGTATTCAATACTCGACAAATCAGAGCAAAGAACAAACAAGTAAATCAACCTCTGAATTGGTTGAGGAAACAGGTATTTCAAAGATATTGTTTAATATTAATAATACTGAACAAGAATTCGAAATAACTGAAGAATTAATAGGATATATAGAAAATGCTGAAAAAGCACAAGATATTATAATTGAAGATTCCTTAATTGAAATTGGAAAATGCTATATAATTTATTCAAATGAAGATACAGAAAAGGAATTTGGAACAGTTTACACTGATGTTGCAAATCAACTCTATTTATCTGCGAAAGCAAATGGAAAATATGCTATTAAAATTGATACAACTAGTAATGATACTGTCAGTGGATATGATAAATTAAAGAGCACTTATGAAAAATATGAAGCATTAAAAAACAATCAATAATAAGTAATGAGCTGTGTATTCTCATGGCTCATTACTTTTATTATTCTTGATTTTTGACAGAAATATTGTAAATATAAATTACGAACTCACACAAACCCATATAAACTTAAATCAAAAATATTTTGCTTGTTTTTATTGACGGAAGTAAAAATATCTGTTAATATTTGGATATAAATTGAATATGTGTTTGTGTTTTTATTCGGTATAAACAGTGCCGATACATAATCAACTTGTCTTTAAAAAGCAGTTGAAGATTAACATACAGACTTTAATTTAAGTCGTTTACATAGTGAGTAAACACACTATGCAGGCAAAGCTGAAAGGCTCTGCTTGTTTGTGTTACCCACTTATGTAAACGGCTTTTTCTTTTGCATAAATTATGTAAATAATTTATGAATTATCAGAAAAAACCGACACATTTACTGCTTTTCGTGGCTATAGGTGAGGAGGTGTTTTGGTCAAAGAAAAAGTTTGTCCTACACAGTAGCGAGCATCGGATTTATATATAAATCCAAAAATCAGGGAAACATTCCCTGAAACCCTTTTAAGAATGGAGATAATTAATTGAAAGAAAAATTTACACATTGCATCAGTTTAAATTATGATGACAGTCAAAGGTTAAAACTGTATGCAAAAATATGTGGTGTTACACAATCACAAATTGTCAGCATACTCATCAATAATAAAGTACCGAAACCTATGCCTGATAAAAAGTTTTGGGAACTGATGAATGAACATTATATAATTCAAGATTGTATCAAACAAAATGCAAATGGTAATGAAAAGATTTTACAGTCTTGTGTTGACCTTGATAAATGGGTACTTGAATTCCAAAATGAAATGCTGTTACCAAAGGAGGCTGCATAATGGCTACTACAAGTTTATGGCATATCAGAGGCAGCTTAAAAGATTTAGTTGATTATGTTGAAAATCCCGACAAAACAAATGTTAGCAATAGTTTACAAGACTTTGTTAATGTGTTCTCTTATGATACTAACCCAAGTAAAACCAACAACAAAGAATTTGTAACTGCGATTAATTGTCTGAAAGAAATTGCTTTACAGCAAATGATTATGACAAAGCAACAATTTGGCAAAGAGGACAAGTATATTGCTTGGCACGGTTATCAGAGCTTTAAGCCTGATGAAATTACACCTGAACTTTGTCATGAAATCGGCGTTAAACTTGCACAACGGATGTGGGGAGATAAGTTTCAAGTTATCATATCAACTCATCTTGATAAAGAACACTTGCATAATCATTTTTGTTTTAACTCTGTTTCATTTCTTGACGGAAAGAAATATAACTATTCAAAATCAGAAATGCAGAGGTTGCGTGACACTTCAGATTTAATCTGCAAAGAGTATGGATTATCTGTTATTGAAACAAGCGGTAAATCTAAAGCACCAAGCAGAACATTGTATTTTGCAGAAAAGAATGGCGAGCCTACAAAGTATAACCTAATGCGAACTGCAATTGATGAGGCAATAAAGATTAGCCCAACACCAAAAGAGTTTATAAAGATTATGAAAAAGAAAGGATATATTGTAACAGTCAATCCTGAACGCAAATATGTAACAATTCGTTCAGTTAATGACAGTAGAAATACAAGACTGAAAACACTTGGTGTAAATTATGATTGGAATAGTATTGTTGAACAAATCAATACACAAGATGGATTCTCTTTATTCCCTGCTTTCAATGAGTTTAAAAGAGAAAGTAAAACCAAATATGTTAAGCCAACTAAGTATACTTTCACTGGTTCTTTTGCAACTGTAAAGAAAGTTACAGGCTTAAAGGCATTGTATCTGTATTATTCTTACCAGTTAGGTTATTTGCCGAAAAACAATCAGCACAAGCCTTTATCACCTGAACTGAAACAGGCTTGGAGAAAAATAGATAAACTATCAAATCAAGTTCGTTTGATTTCAAAATACAGTCTCGATGATATAGCCGATGTTCAGCAATTTATTCATTCAAATCAAGAACAAATTGTATTGACTACAAATCAGCGAAATCAAATTTTCAACAAACTCCGAAGATGCAAGGATACTGAGATAGTATCAAACCTTAAATCGGAACGAGATATTTGTTCTGCAAAACTAAAAAAATTAAGAACAGAACTAAAAACGGCTGATGCAATTTTAACTGATACTGACGAAATAAAAAAGAACATAAAAGCAGAAATGAACATACAGCATCAAAGATTTGTAATCAGCAGAACGAAATCACAAAGGAGGGATTTGCAGTGGGAAAGATAATTAAACTTGAATTAAATAAAAAAGAATATAAATTCCTGACTGATTTATTAAATAATCAGATAGAAAAGTTATGCCATATGACATCTGCTG
>X363_Desmarests_Spiny_Pocket_Mouse__coassemble_89_pt1 | contig 74890 bp, 65 predicted proteins | sample X363_Desmarests_Spiny_Pocket_Mouse__metabat2_high_PE_020 | metagenome-assembled genome bin X363_Desmarests_Spiny_Pocket_Mouse
TCATTACTAAAACCCTAAACCTCTTCCGAAGTTTAGGATTTTTCTACACGCTGAAGCTTGACTCAAAAAGTCAAGCTGCTCTAAGAAATCTTATATATTGTAGTGAAAATCTGTATTAATCAATCTATTTCATCAATCAAATAATCAACCAAATCCGTATCCATTTTATCAGGATGTCTGCTTAATTCTTCATCAAGCAAGGCGTTCAGCTCCTCGTTAGTAAACGGGTCATCACTTTTCTGTATTGCTTTTAATTCTTCAACTGAAAACCGTATTGAATCATCAAGAAAGTGAATAAATTTTTTCATTGCTGACATTGACATATTCATAAAAGCAAACAAAATATTAAAAACCAGCTTAATGAAAAAAGTAGAAATATGAATCATTTTTATCCTCTATACTTCTATGTAGTATTCCTTATTTTCAATAACTCCATAAGATTTTCAAGCGTTTTTTTACTCTTTGGGTCAAGTTTTTCCCACAGCTTAATCAGTTCTGCTTCTTTGTCAGTCAATTTGTCAAATTTTTCTTTATTACCAAACAATTGCGAAGGAGATATTCCAAAACCATCACAAAGCTGAAATAATGTATCAAGCTGAGGCATAGTTTTTCTTTTAAATATATTAGCTACTGTACTTGCCGGCAAATCACTTTCAACAGCAATCTTATAATTTGTCCATCCCCTTATATCTCTTAATTCTATAAGAGCGTCCACAATATCCTCAGGCTTAAGCATTTCATCAGAACTCATAACATCTCCCTCCACCTGTTACTATTCTAATACATTTATGCTTAAAACTGTTATAGCAATCATTAGCAGTTTGCTACCAATAATTGTAAATAAGCCGTCTTTTGCAATATGATAATCTGTCAAACCGGAATTTTCTTTTAATTCAGTTAGTTTATCAATAACGTTCATATTGTATCACCTCTGTTACTATTATACTATAAATGAACATTAAAGTGTTATACTAGAGTTGTAGACAATCATTTCCAGAAAAGAGTATAATTTAATATATGTCAAAATATAATTTTTATTAATTACTTATCAAAAACAAAAATGAGCAGACATTAAGTCTGCTCTCAATTATTTATTTTATTGACAAAAATAAAAATATATATTATAATAAAAATGAACAAGGAGCTATCCGATAGACGGTTAGCCCTCGTATTAGTTAAAAAAGATTAACCACACGTTTGGAAGCTTGGCGGTTAATCTTTTTTTATTATGATAAAAAGTGCAATGATAAGTACAAGTGTAATTATTGTTGCGTATTCCATAATATCGCCCTCCTTTGATTAATCTCAAGAGGGTTTTAGATACACCCTCTCGGAATGAAAGGGCTAACCGCCTACCGTTTATAGATAACTCCTTGCAGGATTAGAGTGCTGCTGCACAATTCCTATTGATATAATAGCAAATATTTACAATTTTTTCAACTAAAAAATAAAAACCAAAATATTGACATATAAAATCATTTAAAGTATAATATAAATGAACAAGGAGCTATCCGATAGACGGTTAGCCCCAAACAAAATGATTAATAAAGAAATTAACCGCTTAGTTTGCAGACAGGGCGGTTATTTCTTTATTATAAGAACAATTGCGAGAATAAGTACGAGAGTAATTATAGTTGCGTATTCCATAATATCGCCCTCCTTTGATAAATCTCAAGAGGGTTTTAGATACACCCTCTCGGAATGAAAGGGCTAACCGCCTACCGTTTATAGATAACTCCTTGCAGGATTAGAGTGCTGCTGCACAATTCCTATTGATATAATAGCAAATATTTACAATTTTTTCAACTAAAAAATAAAAACCAAAATATTGACATATAAAATTATTTAAAGTATAATATAAATGAACAAAGAGCTATCCGATAGACGGTTAGCCCTTAGATGTTGTTAAAAATAACCGCACCAATTGAGCAGGGGGCGGTTATTTTTTTATGCTTGTTATGTAGCCTGTGGCAACAATAAGAATAATTACAATAAATGTTAAATATTCCATAGCATCACCCCCTAAAAGATTCAGAGGGCATTGCCCTCTTAAAAAGGGCTAACCGCCTACCGTTTATAGATAACTCCTTGCAGGATTAGAGTGCCGTCGCACAATTCCTATTGATATAATAGCAAATATTTACAATTTTTTCAACTAAAAAATAAAAACCAAAATATTGACATATAAAATTATTTAAAGTATAATATAAATGAACAAAGAGCTATCCGATAGACGGTTAGCCCAGAATATTGATTACAAAAAAGTAACCGTACCCAGTGCTAATGGCGGTTACTTTTTTGTTTGGTTTTGCTTTATCCACTCAATAAGTATAGTAACAACTATACCCATTACTGTAAAAGTTATAGAGAGAATTTCAAAATCACTCATAAAAAGCTTGCCCTCCTTATACAAATTCCCTGAAAGGGTTTCTATGTAAACGGAGGGTCACAGTCCCTCCGCAGTGACAAACGTCAGATAAGAGGACTAACCGCCTATGTCTATGATAGTTCCTTGCCGGACAACTTAATGTCCTGTACATATTATAGCAGATAATATAATATTTTCAAGAATAAATTGTTTACTGATCATCTGCATCATTAATAATCTCGTCAAACATTGAAAACAGCTTATCCTTATCAACATCACAGTTAATGATGAAATTGATTAGTGACAGTGCAGAACAGAAAGATTTGCCATGTTCAAGATTTGAATATGAACGAAGTGAAATATTTAAGCGTTCAGCCATTTCCTCCTGTGACAATTCAAGCTCTGCACGCTTGGTTATTAATTCGTTTTTGAATTTTGTTTTTAAACAGTCAAGTGTTGACATTATTTCAACACCTGCCCGGATGTGCTAACAGAGCTGATTTGTTGCCGCATCCATTATATTAGTTACTGAATACAACAAATGTAACAATTAATATAATTACAGCAAAAAGAGCAAGCTTTCCATCAGCTTGCTCTTTTAAACATATCAGAATTAAGCTTTTACTCACCACAAATGAGCATTGTTTGTTTAACAAGATTAATTTTGAACGGCATAGGTATCATTGCATTCAGTATTTTTAATACCTTTAAGCTTTTCTGCTTCGGTGATAAGTTTTTCAGAACTCTGTATTTATTGCCACTGATAAAGCTTCTTCTTTAAATATTTAGTTATTCAGTTAAAATTTCATTCTCAATATAATTTGTATAAATTATTGTATATTCTGATTGATTATGGTATAATTAAATTGTTAATGTATTGATAAAACAGCACTATTAAACGACCGAAACTTGTGTGTTTGATATTTTGTCTGTGGCTGCAAATTGACAGGTCGTGGGTTCATTTTTAGGTTGACAGGTCTGAATTTTTATTCTGTTCAGGCATTGTCACCTCAGCCACAAAGAGCAAATACTTAAAAGGTATTTGCTTTTAATTTTTCAGCTTTGAGATGATGTGTTGGAAATATATGCGTTTTATTTGCCTGCAGCGGCGCATATTAATGGAGTTATGAATATTTTTGCAGGGCGGAAAGGTTATGAAAATTCTATGAAATTATTGGTTCTTGACGGTAACAGTATTGTTAACCGTGCCTTTTACGGAATAAAGCTGCTTACTACAAAAAGCGGTGAATATACTAATGCTGTTTACGGCTTTTTAAATATTCTGCTTAAGCTTAAGGATATTTGTAATCCTGATGCAGTAGCAGTTGCTTTTGATGTTCATGCACCGACCTTCAGACATAATATGTATGACGCATACAAGGCAGGTCGTCACGCGATGCCTGATGAATTAAGGGCACAAATGCCCGTTTTAAAGGAATTGTTAAAAAATCTCGGCATTAAAACGCTTGAAAAAGAGGGCTGGGAGGCTGATGATATTCTCGGTACTCTTGCAGAGGTGTGCCGTAAAAACGGTGATGAGTGCTTCATTGCCACAGGTGACAGAGACTCGTTGCAGCTTGCACACGGCGGTGTAAAGGTGCTACTTGCACGCACGAAAATGGGACAGGCAGTAACAGATGTTTATGATGAAAATGCTATTATGGATGAGTATGGAGTTACTCCTGCCGAGCTTATTCAGGTTAAGGCTTTACAGGGTGACAGCAGCGATAATATTCCCGGTGTAAGCGGTGTCGGTGCAAAAACCGCTCTTGATTTAATTCAGCGTTTTCATAATCTTGACTATATATATGAAAATCTTGATGAGCTTGATATCAAAGCAGGTGTGAGAACAAAGCTTGCCAATGATAAGGAAAAGGCTTATTTGTCCTTAAAGCTTGGCACAATAAGCACAGATGCTCCCGTTGATACTGATGTTCACAGCTATGCCGATACTCCTGCCGACATGCAGAAGGCGGCAGCACAGTTTATCAGACTTGAGCTGTTTTCACTTATACCGAAATTTAATCTTGATCCTAACGCCGCTGCGGATGCTGACGAAGAGGAGCAGGCTGAGGAAAGAGTGCTTAGCCGTTTAACCTGCGTTGATGCTGATTATCTGCTTGACAGAGTCAGGGGTAAGGATACCTATTTTTACCCTGTGATAATTGACGGCACTATAAGTGATTTGTATTTTGCATTTGATGATGAAATCATTGTTATGCCGGGCGAAACCCCCGAATACTCCTATTTTGTAAGAAATTTCTTTGAGGATGAGGGCACTCCGAAATACAGCTATAACACAAAGGAGCTTCACCGCCTTGCCTGCAAATACGGTGTAGAGCTTAAGGGTGTTAAGGGAGATTTAATGCTGTCTGCATATCTGTTAAGACCAAGTGACAGCAATTATGATTTAGAGCATCTTTGTATTGAATACGGCGTTAAAATCCCTAAATTTCTTAATACACTCGGTGAAAAGGATATGACTGTTTCCCTTGCAGGGACAGTTAAACCGCTGTTTGAAAAAATGAACTGCCTTATTGATGAGGCAGGTGAAAATGAGCTGCTTTCAGATATTGAGCTGCCTCTTTCAGCAGTACTTGCAAAAATGGAATTTGCAGGCTTTGAGGTTGACCGCGAGGGTATTGAAGCATTTGGCAAAATGCTTGGTGAAAAAATAAGCAGTCTTACAAAAGCAATCTACGAAAGCGTGGGTCGTGAGTTCAATATAAATTCGCCAAAACAGCTTGGAGCTGCTTTGTTTGAGGATTTGGGTCTGCCATGTAAAAAGAAAACGAAAACAGGCTATTCAACAAATGCCGATGTGCTTGAGAGCCTTATTGATATGCACCCTGCAATTTCTCAGATACTTGAATACCGCTCTCTTTCAAAGCTTAAATCAACCTATTGCGACGGACTTCTCAAGGTGATTGAGGAGGACGGCAGAATCCATACACGCTTTAATCAGGTTGAAACAAGAACAGGCAGAATTTCATCGCTTGAGCCGAATTTGCAGAATATTCCCATACGTACCGAGCTTGGCAGAGAAATGAGAAAATTCTTTGTTGCAGGTAGGGGCAAAAAGCTTATTGACGTCGATTACAGTCAGATTGAGCTGAGAGTGCTCAGCGACCTTGCAAATGACGAAATAATGATTAATGCTTTCAACAACGGTGACGATATACATTCAATCACCGCATCACAGGTGTTCAATATGCCTCTTGAAATGGTGACAAGCCAGATGCGAAGCAGAGCAAAGGCTGTCAATTTCGGTATTGTTTACGGAATCGGTGCGTTCTCGCTTGCAAAGGATATAGGTGTTACAAATAAAGAAGCAAAGCAGTATATTGACAATTATCTTGCAACGTACAGCGGTGTTGATGCCTATATGAAGCATATGATTGATATTGCTAAGGATAAGGGCTACAGCGAAACGCTTTTTCACAGAAAACGCTATCTGCCTGAGCTTTCCTCATCAAATCATATGATGCGTGCCTTCGGTGAGCGTGTTGCGCGCAATATGCCTATTCAGGGCACCGCTGCCGATATTATCAAAATAGCAATGGTTAAGGTTGATAAACGATTAAAGGATGAAGGAATGAATGCTCATTTAATTCTTCAGGTGCACGATGAGCTGATTGTTGAAGCTCCTGAAAATGAGGCTGAAAAGGCACTTGCCATTGTAACAGAGGAAATGGAAAATGCCTGCAAAATGAAGGTACAGTTAAGAGCAGACGGAAAAATAGGCAGCACATGGTTTGACGCACATTAATTAATTTAAACTGATAGAAATATAATGCGGAATAATATATGAATATAAGAATTATCAAAGCTGAAAAAGAAAATACTTCTGACATTTTTTTGATAGAGCAGTCCTGCTTTTCAATCCCCTGGACAGAGCAGAGCATATGCGACTCTGTGGGCATTGACAGCAATTATTTCAACATTGCATATGCTGACGGAAAGCCGGCGGGTTATATGAGTATGCAGCTTGCAGCAGGTGAAGGTGATATAATGCGTGTTGCAGTGCTGCCTGAATACAGACGGCTCGGTATCGGCAGGGCTTTGCTGAAAGAGTGTTTTTTGTCAACAAAACCCGATATTGTTTTTCTTGATGTAAGGGAAAACAATGTGCCTGCCGTCAGGCTTTATGAGTCCTTTGGCTTTGAAAAAACAGGAATACGTAAAAACTATTATTCAAATCCAACCGAAAATGCTGTTATTATGAAAAATGATTTAAGGGAAAAAGTATGAAAATTTTAGGTATTGAGTCCTCCTGTGATGAAACTGCGGCGGCAGTTGTCGAGGACGGACGAAAGGTTTTGTCGAATATAATCGCCACCTCCCTTGAGGAGCATAAGCTCTACGGCGGAGTAGTGCCTGAGATTGCTTCACGCCGCCATGCCGAGTCAATAAGCAGTGTGGTTAAGGAGGCACTTGAACAGGCTAACTGCACAATGGATGATATTGATGCGGTTGCGGTTACATATGCCCCCGGTCTTATCGGCGCTCTGCTTGTGGGCGTTAATTTTGCAAAGGGGCTTGCACTTGCGACTGATACACCTCTTGTGCCTGTTCATCATATAAGGGGGCATATTGCATCAAATTATATTTCAGGCGATGCCGAGCCTCCGTTTTTGTGCCTTATTGTAAGCGGCGGTCACTCCCATATTGTCGCGGTCAAAAGCTATACAGATTTTGAAATTATAGGCAAAACACGTGATGATGCGGCAGGTGAGGCACTTGACAAAGCAGGCAGAACAATGGGGCTTGAATACCCGGGCGGTGTCAGTATTGACAGGCTGAGCGTGCAGGGTGATGAAAATAAATATGCTTTCCCTAAGCCGAGAGTGTCAGGCAGTCCGTATGATTTTTCCTTCAGCGGTCTTAAGACATCTGTAATAAATACGGTCCACAATGCTCAGCAGAAGGGTGAGAAAATTGATATTCCGAGCCTTGCGGCTTCATTTCAGAGGGGTGTAGTTGACTGCCTTATTACTAATCTTGAAAAGGCGGCTGAGGATTTCGGCTTCAGCAGGCTTGTTATTGCAGGCGGTGTTTCTGCAAATTCAAAGCTGAGAAGTGAGGCTGAAAAGCTGTGCAGAAAAAATAAATGGCAGCTTTATCTTCCCGAGCTTAAATACTGCGGTGACAATGCGGCTATGATTGCTTCACAGGGATACTACGAATTTATACAAAACAACACTGCTGTCGAAAACCTTAATGCCTATGCTACCATGCCTATTGATAAAAGCTACAAAAGTAATTAATCGAGTTTTAATTAATTGTGGCAAAATAATGAATTTTATTCAGTTCTATTGAATTTTTGCTATTATTTGGTATAATCTATAAGTGAATTACTATAATGTAATTTAATTCTCAATGATATTACAAACTATTGCAAAGGAGAATAAGTAATGGAAACAAATTTTACTACTAACAAATCATTACTTGCCTGGCTTGACGAAAAGGTTGAGCTTTTAAAGCCTTCAAACATTGTTTGGATTGACGGCTCTGACGAGCAGATTGCTGCTCTCAAGGCTGAGGCTGTTGAAACAGGCGAAATGATTAAACTGAACGAAGAGCTTCTTCCTGACTGCTATCTTCACAGAACAGCAGAAAACGACGTTGCACGTGTTGAGGACAGAACTCTTATCTGCACAAAGAACGAAAAGGATGCAGGTCCTACTAACCATTGGATGGATCCTGAAAAGTGCTACAAAATGTTATATGACATTGCTGCAGGCTCATATGAGGGCAGAACAATGTACATCATTCCTTATTCAATGGGTCCTGTTGGTTCACCTTTCTCTAAGATCGGTATTGAAATTACAGACTCAATTTATGTAGTTCTTAATATGAATATTATGACAAGAGTAGGCAAGGACGTTCTTGACTGCCTTGGCGACAGCAATGACTGGGTTCGCGGTATGCACTGCAAATGTGATGTTGACCCTGAGAACAGATGGATCTGCCAGTTCCCTGAGGACAACACAATCATCTCGGTTAACTCGGCATACGGCGGAAACGTTCTTCTCGGCAAAAAGTGCTTTGCACTTCGTATAGCTTCTTATCTTGGTAAGAATGAGGGCTGGCAGGCAGAGCATATGCTCATTCTCGGTCTTGAAAAGCCAAACGGTGAGGTTAAATATATCTGTGCTGCATTCCCGTCAGCATGCGGTAAAACTAACCTGGCTATGCTCATTCCTCCGGAGGGATATCAGAGCAAGGGCTACAAGGTTTGGTGCGTAGGCGACGATATTTCATGGATCAGAAAAGGTCCTGACGGACGTCTTTACGCTATCAACCCTGAAAACGGTTTCTTCGGTGTAGCACCGGGTACAAATATGAAGTCAAATCCGAACGCTCTTAAGTCAACAATGAAGGGCACAATCTTCACCAACGTTTGTCATAACCTTGACAACAATACTGTTTGGTGGGAGGGTCTTGATAAGAATCCGCCTACAAATGCAATCGACTGGAAGGGTAATCCATGGAATGGTGCTGAAAGCGAAGAGAAGGGTGCTCATCCTAACTCAAGATTTACAGCTCCTGCTGTTAACTGTCCTTGTATTTCAAGCGAGTTTGAGAACCCGCAGGGTGTTCCGATTTCTGCTATCGTATTCGGCGGCAGACGTGCTAAGCTCACTCCGCTTGTATATCAGTCAAAGGATTGGAATCACGGTGTATTCGTTGGTTCAATTATGGGCAGTGAAACAACTGCTGCTGCAACAGGTGCAGTAGGTGTTGTTCGCCGTGACCCGATGGCAATGCTCCCGTTCTGCGGTTACAATATGGGTGATTACTGGAAGCACTGGATTGAAATCGGTGAAACTCTTGATCCTGAAAAGGCTCCTAAGATTTTCAATGTTAACTGGTTCAGAAAAGATGATGACGGCAACTTCTTATGGCCCGGATTTGGTGACAATATGCGTGTTCTTGACTGGATTATCGACCGCTGCGACGGTAAGGTAGACGCTCAGGAAACAGCTATCGGTTACCTTCCTTATGCTAAGGATATCAACCTTGAGGGTCTTGATATGACTGAGGAAGAGCTTGACAATATTCTTGATGTTGACAAGGCTGCTTGGGAAGAAGAGCTTAAGGGTGTTGAAGAGCTTTATGCTAAGTTTGACGATACTCTCCCTGCAGAGCTTGCAGATGAGCTTGCTAAGGTTAAGGCAAACCTTGAGAAATAATTAACACTTATAAGCGGGTTGGTTTTTCCAACTCGCTTTTTTATTATGATATGCATTCCTTTAACATAATACATATTTGACATAGCTTTGGTTCGATTATATAATATTTGTAAGAATATAAAGGAATGGTAATATCAATGAAAAAACCTGTTATTATTTCAGAGTGGAAAACACTTTTTAAACCATTTCGGTATGGCAGATATATTAATGACCATACTCTTTTTTATAATGGTAAATGGCATTTAGTTGGAATTACAAGCAAAAAGGGAATTCCCACTCAGGAGCGTTATTTTGTCTATGCAACAGGTGATAGTCTTGAAAAGAGAATGAAAGAGGTGTCAAAGGTAATAGACAATGGTACTCTTGCCTGGGCACCCTGTGTTATTGAAAATAACGGACTTTATTATATGTTCTATGGACCGTCACCCACAAAGCTTGCTGTATCATTTGATATGGGCGACTGGTTCGGCTATGAAATCAATATGAAAAATGTACCGCCTATGGCTTGCCACAGAGATCACTTCGTTTTTAAGCATGGCGATGTGTGGGTTATGTATGCAACAGGCATTAAAGACGGAAAAAGTGCAGTTTCTGTTATGACATCTTCCGATTTGCAGAACTGGAATTTTTACGGCTATGCTCTTACAAGCGGTGATAACGCACCGTTAAATCCCTCATGGGGAGCGTTTGAATCACCGTTTGTTGTTGAAAAGGACGGCGGCTTCTATCTCTTTACTACATATACAGACTGCTTGCCTGCCAATTATCATAATACGCTTGTTTTTTACAGCGATTCACCATTTGACTTTGGCTGTTATAATGCAGACAACAGCGGTGCAGTGCCTGTTGCAAATCTGCATTGCCATGCTCCTGAAATAGTAAATGATAACGGTAAATGGAAAATTACGACCTGTGGATGGAGACGCTCGTCATTTGCAAAAGGTGCACTCAAAATTGCTGACCTTGAATGGATCTCGTAAAGCAATTCAGTATTATTTCTATTGCATTTTTACTGTATTTTTGTTAATATTCTTATTAAGAAAACAAAAGGATGTTAAATTATGTTTGTAGATATAGCAAAAATTAAAATCAAGGCAGGCGACGGCGGTGCAGGTGCAGTAGCCTTTCACCGTGAAAAATATGTTGCCGCAGGCGGTCCTGACGGCGGTGACGGCGGCAAGGGCGGCGACATAGTATTTGTTGTTGACGACAATCTTGCAACACTTGCCGATTTCAGATATAAGCGTAAATATGCCGCAAAAAACGGTGAAAACGGACGCGGCTCACGGCAATACGGCAAAAAAGCACCTGATCTGGAAATCAAGGTTCCGAGAGGTACAGTTATCAAAGAGGCTAATTCAGGTGCAGTTATGGCAGATATGAGCAAAACCGAACGCTTTGTTGCGGCACGCGGCGGCAAGGGCGGCTGGGGTAACATCCATTTTGCCACGCCCACAAGGCAGGTGCCTCGTTTTGCTAAGCCGGGTGTGCCCGGTGAGGAGTGGGAGGTTTCTCTTGAATTAAAGCTCCTTGCAGATGTGGGGCTTCTCGGTTATCCGAGCGTCGGCAAATCAAGTCTTATTTCTGTTGTAAGCCAGGCAAAGCCGAAAATCGGTGATTATCATTTCACAACGCTTGTGCCTAATCTTGGTGTCGTTTCAATGGGCGAGGGCAGCAGCTTCGTTATTGCGGATATTCCCGGTCTTATTGAGGGAGCGAGCGACGGTGTTGGTCTTGGTCACGAATTTCTACGCCATGTTGAGCGATGCAGACTGCTTGTTCATATTGTTGACGTCAGCGGTCACGAGGGCAGGAATCCTATTGATGACTTTGAAAAAATCAATGCCGAGCTTTTAAAATTCAATCCGGAGCTTGCTGAGCGTCCGCAGATTGTTGCAGGTAATAAAATTGATATGGCTGAGCCTGAGCAGATTGAAGAATTTAAGAATTATGTCAAGTCAAAGGGCTATGACTATTATTCAATATGTGCACCGATTTCAGAGGGTACTCAGGAGCTTATGAACGCTGTGTGGAATAAGCTTCAGACTCTTCCTCCTATTAAGGAATATGAAACCGAAGAAATTCCTCTTGATGTGCTTATCAGGGACGACAAGGGCTTTAAGATTACGGTTGAGGATGACAATTATTATATTGTTGAGGCTTCGTGGTTCCCAAAGGTGCTTAAGGGCATTGATATTGAGGATTATGAGGCACTGCAGTATATGCAGCGTGTGCTTGAAAAAAGCGGAATTTTTGCAGCATTAAGAGAGAAAGGAATTCAGGAGGGTGACATCGTGTCACTTTATGACATTGAATTTGAGTATGTGCCGTAATGAGATTTGTTGATAAAAATGTTAATCCCAAGCAGCTCAGTCCGCTTAATCTGGCTTTTATAGGTGATTGCGTCTATGAAATACTGGTGCGTGAAACTCTTGTGGCTGATGCCAACAGACCCGTTAATGATCTTCATAGAGAAAGCGTTAAATTTGTGTCTGCAAAGGCACAGACCGCAGCATTTGAAAAAATCAAGGATATTCTTACTGATGAAGAAATGACTGTCTATAAGCGCGGCAGAAATGCAAAGGTCGGTCATTCTCCGAAGAGTGCGACTGAGGGTGAATACCACTGTGCAACAGGTGTTGAGGCACTTTTCGGCTATCTGTACTTAACCGAAAAGCTCGACAGAATAAAAGAGCTGTTTGCAAAAATCAGTGTGGTGTAATAGCTATGAATATTGAAATAACTTTGGCAAAAAACAGTGTTGACAAGGAAAATATAAGAAATCTGAATGAAAAGTATTTTTATGAATGTTCGTTTTATGAAAATATGAAGGTTGATGATTTAGGCAATTTCGGTTACGATTATTTGGATTTGTATTTTACCGACGATGACAGATGGGCATATATTCTGCGTGTTGACGGAAATGTTGCAGGATTTGCAATGGTGAATAAATATTTTGACGACAGACAGAATATTGATTTTTCAATGGCTGAATTTTTTGTTATCAGGTATTATCAGGGCAAAGGAGTCGGCAGACATTTTGCTCATACATTGTTTAATAATCATCAGGGTAAATGGCAGACAGCAATGCATTGCAACAATAAAAACAGCATTGCTTTCTGGAATAGAATTATTTGTGAATATACAAACGGTGATTATGAGTTTATAGAGAATAATCCGAAGGTGCTTTATCCTGACGGAACATTTGGTCATATTATTTATTTCAATTCTGAAATTAATGCTTGACAATTGCGGACAAGTATTATATAATAAATTCTGCTAACGGGAGCATAGCTCAGCTGGGAGAGCATCTGCCTTACAAGCAGAGGGTCACAGGTTCGAGCCCTGTTGTTCCCACCAAAAGGATACTCGAAAGAGTATCCTTTTTTATATATTTAATTTGCTTATCAATTTAAAGTTTTATCCAAATTAAAAAACAAAATATCTTTTTTTAAAAATTACTATTGACTTTGTATATGCTGTTCTGTTATAATATCTAAGCAACAGCGAGGTGTAACTCAGTTTGGCTAGAGTGCCTGCTTTGGGAGCAGGATGCCGCAGGTTCAAGTCCTGTCACCTCGACCATTCGGCTCACATTTTGCAGAATTGTCTGCAAATGTGAGTTTTTTACAATTGATATTGCGGTTTTCATAAAATAATTATCGAGGTGTAGCTCAGTTTGGTAGAGCGCTACGTTCGGGACGTAGAGGCCGCAGGTTCAAGTCCTGTCACCTCGACCAATCGACCTTAGAAAGTTTTGAAACTCTCTAAGGTCTTTTTTTATGCCAAATTTGGCTTAAATAAAGGAAAAACAGACCCTAAGAGTATTGTATTTGTACTCATACAAACCTACACAGACCACACACAAAATTAAAGTTAAGGGGTAGATTTCAGGGGTACAAGGGGTACTAATTGGGGTAGATTTTTGGGTGCTTTCAGAGCATAATTTTATACATTTTAATATATTAAATCTTATACATAGCCACTTATTCTAATTTTAGAATGGGTGGTTTTTTTCATTTTACATAGTCATAATTATTAATGGCTAAATCTGAATAAGGAGGTTAAAAAGATGAATATGGAAAAGGAGGTAAAAGAGATTGAAGCTGAACAAAAGAAAGCATCAGAGTTAAAACATATTCCGTTGGAACTGCTTGATGATTTTCCGAATCATCCTTTTAAGGTAAGAGATGATGAAGATATGCTTGAGCTTATCGAAAGTGTTACAGAGCGTGGTGTGCTTGTTCCTGCTATGGTAAGACCAAAGGCTAACGGCAGATATGAACTCATATCAGGACATCGTAGAAAAAGGGCAAGTGAATGTGTGGGTAAAGATACATTGCAATGCTTTGTTAAAGATTTGGATGATGCGGAAGCTGTTATCATAATGGTAGACAGCAATATTCAGAGAACACATATTCCGCCGAGTGAAAAAGCCTTTGCGTACAAAATGAAATTGGATGCGATCAAACAACAAGGTCAACGCAACGATTTAACTTCTGTCCCAATGGGACAGAAGTTATCAAGACAAATACTTTCTGAACAAACAGGAGACAGCCAAACACAAATTCATAGATATATCCGCCTGACATTTCTTGTACCTGAACTGCTTGAAATTGTTGACGAAGGCAGAATGAAAATGCGCCCTGCTGTTGAAATTTCATATCTTGATGAAGATAGTCAGCGTGATTTGGTGGATGCAATAGACGAGGAAGTCTGCACCCCTACTCACGCACAGGCAATACGGCTTCGAAAGGCTTTCAATGAAAATGCTTTAACAAGAGATAAGATATTTTCAGTAATGCAGGAGGAAAAGCCAAATCAGAAAGACAGAGTTATTCTCAAAGCAGACACCTTGAATGAACTTATTCCGAAAAGCGTTTCAGAAAGTAAAAGGCTTGAATATATCCGCAGAGCGTTACAATATTATGGCAAATTTCTGCAAAGACAACGAGTTAATGCTAAAGAAAGCAGATAAATATATCGCATTTTTGCAAAAAATATATTATGATATATAATGTAGGCAGAAGGAGTGATTTATATGAAAAAATCTATTGCAGTTTTTGTTTTAATTATGCTCGTCATTTTTGCAGGATGCTCAAGAGCCGAAATAAGTGAAGATGTAAGTTCTGAAAAGCCTGTTGCTGAACATACAACGATTATTGAAAGCACAACGGATAAGGAAAAAGCAGAATCTGAAACCATTACGCAGAAAAGTGATAATTCAGAAATATCATCTGTAACCACCACAAGACCCGCTGAGCAAAAATCAGCAGGTCAGACCACAACAAAAAAAGTAACTACTACGCAGAAGCAAATCACTACTCAAAAGCAGACTACAACACAGAAAGTTACCGCAACTCAGAAACAGACAACCACTAAAAAGGTTACAACAACATCAGCTCCGTATTGGTGTGATGAAGGCGGTACACATCATATTGTTAATGTAGGTCAAATAGGTTGGTGCAATAGTTATGAAGAAGCACAGAACAAAGCATTGAGATATATTGATAATAATGCTGATTCGGGCAATTTTCGTGTGATTCAGTGTTATGGATGTGGAAAATATTCAGCAGAAGTTACTTTAGATTAATTGAATAAAAATATATACAACTTATAAAAGAGTCGAATTTAATTCGGCTCTTTTTTTATTCTCACTATGAAAGGAAAATGGTATGAAAGTAAAAATGAAAAAGTGTCCTAAATCACTTATATCCATGTTGCTGTCATTGTTTATCGTTTTATCAGCCTTTCCGCTTTCAGCTTTAGCATCAACATATATCACAGATATGAACAGTGATGCACAATTTGGTGTTGTAAGCGGAAGTTATGAAAAATACGGGCATGAGATGCACTATGCGAAGTATGACGGAAAGACTTATTTAACATTCTGCTGTCAGTGGGGCATCACCTCTCCAAATGGCAGCACATATAAGTATGGAAAAGATTTTAATGCGTATGTAAACAAATCCGGTGCCACGTACAAGAAAATTGCTGATTATATCGCATTTGGATATACATTGCAGTATGGAGACGGACTGCCAAGTACAAAAGCAGAATGGATAGCAGCCTGCTGCACTCAGCAATATGTATGGGAAACTTTAGGTGTTAATCCCACACGTTCGTCTTGGAACAGCACATATATGAATGATTCGCTGTTTAAAGAATGGAAATCTGATACAGACAAGTTAATTGATTTGTATTACAACAAAAAGCCGTCTTTTAACGGCTCAACAAAGAATATTAATCTCGGAAGTTCTGCTACTCTTACAGATTCAAATGGTGTAATTAAGTATTATCCGAGTTTTAGTAAGACCATAAACGGAGTAACATTTAAACACACCAAAGGCGAAAATAAGCTGAATGTTTCTGTCGCAGATAATTGCAGTACACATTCAGTAAATTTCAAATCGGTTGCTTATGATATTTTTATGGGCTTACCGACAGGTCAGAATTATAACAAAAATACAATGAATTATGTGTATTTTGAATTTGACAGCGGAAATGTGCAGGATTTGATGTTTTCAAACTATGTTGATCCGCAGACATTCAATATCAAAGTAAATGTTGAGTTCGGCAACCTTAAAATCAGCAAAACATCTGAGGATGAGATTATTAAAAATATTCCCTTTACTGTTAAAGGCAACGGAAAAACATATAATCTTACCACAGATGCAAACGGCAATGCAGAACTGAAGAATATCCCTGTCGGCACGTATCAGGTGTATGAGGGTGATATTCTCCGTTATGTAAAACAGGCTGTTAAAAGTGTTACTGTAACAGACGGCAACACTGCCAATGTATCTTTCAAAAATGAACTCAAAAAGGGTGACATTAAGATACAGAAGGATTCCGAAGATAAGATTGTAAAAGATTTTACTTTCAGCGTTAAGGGTAATGACGGAAGCTCATACACTGCAACAACAAATGCTGATGGTATTGCAACAATAACCGGCATTCCCGTTTATGACAAAAACAACAACAAGATTGTATATACTGTTCAGGAAACCAATATCCCTGTCAGATATGTAACACCCGATAATCAGACTGTTACACTTGAACCTGACAAGACCTCAACATTAACGTTCAACAATATATTAAAGAAATTCAGAGTCACTGTTGTAAAGTCAGATATTGAAAAAGGTCATGCACAGGGTGATGCAAAGTTAAGCGGTGCAAAGTACGGTGTTTATAAAGGCAATCAGCTCATTGACACCTATACAACAGATAACAATGCATCTTTCACAACCAAGTATTATATCTGTGATACCGACTGGACAATTCGTGAAATTGAGTCAAGCGAGGGTTATCTCATTAATGACGAGGTTTACAAGGTCGGTGCAGATCCAAAGTTATATGAGGCTGAGTTCAACACAACAGCGAATGATGTTGTTGAAACACCTATCAAAAACAGAATTTCATTAATCAAGCATTCAGATGACGGCAGTTCAAAGATTGAAACACCCGAAGCAAATGCAGAATTTCAGATTTATCTTAAATCATCAGGCGGTTATGACAAGGCTGATGCTGACGAGAGGGATATTATTGTTACCGATAAATTCGGATATGGCGAAACAAAACTGCTGCCATACGGCACATACACTGTGCATCAGACCAAAGGAACTGAAGGCACAGAATATATTGCAGATTTTGATGTCTTTATTGACAGTGAAGAAAAGGAATACAAATATTTAATCAATGATCCGTATTTCTATTCTTTCCTCAAGGTTGTTAAAACAGATACCGAAACAGGCAAGCAGATTGCCTATGCCGGTGCAGGATTCCAGCTTTACAAGCCGAACGGTGAAAAGGTTGAAATGACCTACACCTATCCGACCCCTACTACGATTGACACATTCTATACAAACAGTGACGGCTATCTCGTTACACCTGAAAAGTTAATCTACGGTAAAGGATATAAACTTATTGAGGTACAAGCGCCATACGGTTATGTGCTTGATTCAACACCAATCAACTTTGATGTAACACAGGAACACAGCACAAAAGAAAATGCTTTGACAATCGTTAAAGTAAAAAGACCGAATCTTCCTCAGAAGGGCGTAATTGAAATTACCAAAGAGGGCGAAATATTCAAATCTGTAAATGAGAGTGAAGGTATATATACTCCAATTTATGAAAACGGCAATCTTGCAAATGCAGTCTTTCAGATTTATGCTGCCGAGGATATTGTAACCCTTGACGGTACAGTCAGAGCATATCAGGGCGAACTTGTTGATGAAATCACAACAGAAAAAGACGGCATTGCAAAATCAAAGCAGTTATATCTCGGTAAATACACTGTAATTGAAAAAACTGCACCTGACACATTCGTTAATGCAAATGAGCAGTACGATATTGAACTGACCTACGCAGGTCAGGATGTTAAAGTGACATCAACTGCAATTTCAGTATTTAATGACAGACAGAAAGTATCTGTATCATTGTTAAAGGAATTATCTCAGGATGAGAAATTCAAACTCGGAATGAATAATGAAATCTTATCTGTTCAGTTCGGTATTTTTGCTGACGAAGATATTACGGCAGCAGACGGTTCTGTAATTCCAAAGGATTCGTTAATCACTTATGGTAACTGTGACGAAAACGGCAAGCTGACATTTAACTGTGATTTGCCGATAGGTTACAAGTTCTACGCAAAAGAAATGGCAACGGACAGTCACTATATCCTTTCAGATACCCGATACACCTTTAATACAGAGTATAAGGGACAGGATATTGAAACAATCAATATTAATCTGAACAATGGTGAGCCGATTATTAATGATTTAATCTACGGTAAAATTAAAGGTTTAAAGATTGACCGTGAAACAGAAAAGGCAATCAAAGGTGCTTTGTTCGGACTTTTCAATTCTGATACAACTGAATATACAGAAACAAATGCCATTCTTACTGCTGCATCAGATGAGAACGGCATTTTTGTTTTTGAAAATGTGCCATTTGGTGCTTGGGTTGTAAAGGAATTACAGCCAGCCGAGAACTATCTGCCAAGTGATGATATTCATCATATCACTGTTTCAGAAAATGAACAGATTATTGAACTTAAAGTAGTTAATGACAGAATACCTGAAATGAAAACAACGGCTGCTGTTGACGGAGAAAAGGAAATCTGTGCAACAGAGGTATTCACATTAACCGATATTGTTGAATACAAACACCTTATTCCAAATAAGGAATATTTGCTTAAAGGTGTGTTAATGGATAAATCAACAGGCAAGGAACTTGTTATCAACGGTGAAACTGTGACCGCAGAAACAGTCTTTATTCCTACCGAGCCGAACGGAACGGCAACAGTAGAATTTACCTTTGATTCAAAGTATATCAAGGCTGATACGGATATTGTAGTTTTTGAAAGTCTGTATAAAGACGGAAAAGAGCTTGCTGTTCATGCTGATATTAACGATGAAGGTCAGACAGTTACCGTAAAAGTACCTGAAATTAAGACTACCGCCGAAGCAAACGGCAAGAAAGAAATTACTGCTAAAGGCGAAATTACGATTGATGATACAGTCAATTACATCAATCTTACACCCGGGAAGGAATATACAATCAAGGGTGTTTTGATGGATAAGTCCACGGGAAAACCATTTGAGATTGACGGCAAGCCTGTTACAAGTGAGGTAACATTTACGCCCGAAAAGAGCAATGGCGAGGTTATTGTTTCATTCACTTTTGATAGCAAGTATATCAAGGGAACAACCGAGCTTGTAGTGTTTGAAACACTTTACAAAGATAATGTTGAAATTGCAGTACACGCAGATATTGATAACGAAGGTCAGACTGTTAAAATCAATGTGCCTGTTTCCGATAAGCCGTCTACACCAAAGACCGGGGATGACAGCAATATGGCATTATGGGCATCACTTGGGGGCTTTTCTGCACTCGGAATTGTTGCATTAACATCATATATTATACGCAAAAGAAAGATTAACAAGGAGGGCTGATTTATGACACCAAAAACAATTATTGCATTATGCTTGGTCGCATTTATTGTAGGCGGCTTTATTTTTTTGCAGGTTAAAAATCGTAAGAAAGACAATTAAAACCTAAAACACAAAGGGCAGTTTTAAACTGCCCTTTTACTTTATCCAAAGGAGGAATTTATGTTTTATTTTGATAAAAACATCGCAGTCAGATACGGTGTGCGAAGTGCCGTTCTTATGCAGTATCTTTGGGAAAATATTTTGAATAACGATGAAAATGTCGTGGAAATGAATGACGATATGTGGTATCGCAGTTCAGCGGTCATTACCTCAACTATACTTCCCTTTTATTCCAAAGACCAGATACAGCGTTCTTTCAATTACCTTGTTAAGCACGGTATTTTGAAGAAAAAGAAACTTGCCAAATCTAAATTTGACCATACGAATTGGTATGCGTTTACGGAAAACGGAACTGAATTGATGATAAAGAATGAGGTGGCTATTTATAAATAACAGATATTTTGAATACAACCAATACACTTTTCAATTTTTAACTTAAATAAGATGAAAATGAATGTATTAATAGCGTGTGAAGAATCCCAGCGTGTCTGTCAGGCATTTCGTGATAAAGGTCACAGAGCATTTAGTTGCGACATTCAAGAATGTTCAGGAGGACATCCTGAATGGCATATTCAAGACGATTGTTTACCGCTTTTAAATGGTAAATGCACATTCACTACTAAAGACGGCAGTTTGCACAAAATTGATGATGCTTGGGATTTGATAATTGCTCATCCGCCCTGCACTTATATGAGTAAAGCAGGTGCAAGGTGGTTATATCCGAAAGCCGGACAGATTGATGAAAAGCGATTGAAAGCAACCTTAAAAGCCAAAGCATTCTTTTTCAAATTTATAAACGCTGACTGTAAAAAAATTGTTGTTGAAAATCCTGTTCCGCTTAAAATTGTCGGATTGCCACAACCAACACAGAAAATACAGCCTTATCAATTTGGTGAGCCATACAGTAAGGCAACTTGTTTATGGATAAAAGGATTAAATCCATTAGTTCCCACAAAAATTTTAAGTGAATATAAGCCGTTTTTGCCAAGCAATACAGGCGGAGCAAAACGAGGGCAATCTCATTCAAAAGGTTTTGTTCACAATGCGAAAGATGCAAGCAAGACATTTATAGGAATAGCCAAAGCAATGGCAGAACAATGGGGCTGATTCTGCAAACAAGAAATATGAACTATAAAGGAGGTTGATATTGAAGATGAAAGAGTTACAGAAATATGATTGCTCAAAGTGTAATTACCGTGACAGAACAATCAATTTCTGCGGATTTTGTACAAAACGATTACTTGACGAAATGAAGGAGGCGAAAGCTAAGAATGGGAAGCAAAACAACCTTTCAGACAAAAACAAGAGTTCTTAATAAGTTGTTTGAAAACGGCTATACCACCGAAAAAGAATTACAGTCCTTAACACTTGAAAAAGCACTTGCTATTAACGGCATTACTATCCCTGAATTGACTGTAATTATGGAATTGCAAAAATATGCAAAGGCAGGCAAACTCTATTCATATCTCGGAGGTGATATTGATAACACAGCAAACTGATACCATTATAATGCAAGTAATGAAAGAAAACGAAATGCGTTACTGTTTTATGCAAAATCAGCAGATTAATATGATTACCGGGCGCATAGGACATTTGCACAGTGAGTTCAGCAGTGATGGTGAAAATATTAATTCAAATTGGTGTAATGAAGTTGAAAGCCGTAATACACCTGAATTTCAGGACACATTAAACAGTGTTATTGACCTTTTGCAGAATGATCCTCAGTATCGTGGTGTAATCAGAAATGTTGAAGATATGAAACTGTTATGTTCCACAAGACCTAACAGCAGATTCCCATTAAATCTGCACAGTAATGGTTATGGCTTTAAAATTAATACAGATAAGTATACTTTTTTATTATGTTGCAATATCAATCCTGAACATTACAGTTTTTCTATCACCGCATATCAGAGAGAAATCTTTGAGCGACACATTAAAAATGCTGAAAAAGGAATACGCTTTATAAACAGCAATTACAAAACACTGTTTACCATTTCTGACGGAGATACAATCCAAATCACACTTGATAATGGTGAAAGTCATACTCGCATTTGCAGATATATTGATGAATACCATTTTCAGACTATAAATGGTTTTGAAGAAAAATATGTTAATCTGTTTCATATCTGCGAATTTGCCGAACTTATGGAACAAAATAAAAATACTGTTATTCCACTTCGTTCATCACTGCCTTCTGATTGTCTTGTATATATTGAAAGCACGAATGAGGTTGCATTAATCAAAAAAGGTGTTGAGGGATATTTCCAAACCGACTATACCGTTGATGATTCAGAAGAAAACAAGAAAATTGTTAATATGCTGAATAAGTCAAGGAAAATCACACCTGCTCAGTATGAAGCAATGAAAGCAGGTTCAATGTTCGGTTGGGCTGTTCCTGCTGCCAATCCGAAGAATTATGATGTTAACGGCAAACCATTAAAACCTAAAGACAGAGAATTTGGTGACTCAAGATGAACGAAAACAGACAAATTCTTTGGAGTGATTTGCACCTTGATTTTGATGAATGGAAAGACGATTTGAAATCCGAATTTCCGGAATTAAATGAAAACGAATTGATTGAGATAATGTATAGCAATAACAATGAAAATCTTAATTCATTGCGTATTAATCTTGACATTCAATTTTCACATCCTATTGTTGTTGTAGGTGATATTGGCAGATGGAATGGCAGAGTAAGCGGATATAAAATGATTAATTCAGGCAATCTGAAAGATTGTTTTTATTCTGATTGTGATTATGCAGAATGGTATGTTGATAAACTCGGAGATTTAAGATGTGAAGCAGTACACCATGACGGAACAAATCATTACCTTTATCGTGTTTTCAAAGATAATGTGTCAGAAGAACAGATTGAAAATCTGAAATGGAAAATATACTGCGGAAAGGCAACGAGATCTGATATTACAAGAGTGACAAAAAGACTTGGTGATGATATTTCAAAGGCATACGATATTAATATATCAAGACAAAGAAAATCTATAGTTCTGGAGAGGTGAATTATTGTGAAAGTACGAATGACAATAGATTTTGAAATGAATAACACTGTCCCTGATGAGCCTAATAACAAAAAAAGTAAACAGGAATTAATTAACGGAATAGTTATAAGAAATAGTGATGAAATTGACGGGTTTGAATTGACAACGGATTTTTATGGACTTGATAATAGTCACGATTTTTTTATTGTACCTGATTCACAGAAAATAATATCTGCAAAATGTATTGATAAAACTAACAGATACATTGAATATGAAAGGTAAGGTAAATGGCATCTAAATTTGAATTAATAACTGATATATATAATCAGATAAGTAAAGAGGTTGTGAGCTCTCCATATAACTGGCAGTCGTTTTTATCATCTGTTTGCCATAATTACCGCTTGCGTTTTGACGAGCAGTTACTTGTTTATGCCCAAAGACCCGATGCAACTGCTGTTCTTGAAACAGTCAGATGGAACAATAGATTTAACAGATGGGTAAATCGTGGAGCAAAAGGAATTGCGGTGTTTTCCGAAAGCCGTAATCTGAAATACTATTTTGATATTTCAGATACGCATGAAACAAAAAATGCAAAGCCCGTTCCCGTGTGGCAGTATAAGGCGGAGTATGAAGCTGATGTTATTGAAACTCTTGAAAATTCTTTCGGAGAGCTTGAAGATAAAAGTGATATTTACAGTGCTGTTATGTCTGCTGCCGAAAATGTTATTGAGGATAATATACCTGATTATCTGTCTGATTTGCTGATGATTACAAAAGACAGTTTTCTTGAAGAACTTGATGACGATATGATTTCATCAATGTATAAAACAACTGTAAAAAACAGTATCGCATATATGCTGTTATCAAGGCTTGGTTTAGATGCAGATGAATATTTCAGCAGAGATGATTTTAAGGATATTGTGAATTTCAATACTCCCGATACGCTCAATTCAATCGGTTATGCAACAAGTGATATATCTGAAACCGTACTTTATGAGATTTCAAAAACAGTAAAATCTCTTGAAATGGAAAATCGCATAATTGCAGAAAATGACCGTTCTGATTATACTAAAGCCGTAAACAAAAATATTGAAAGGAGTGCAGATTATGACAGAACTCACTTACAGAACGGAAAACGGCTATCAGATACCAAATATCGTTATGCCAAGTCAGAAAAATTTGACCTTGAGCAGATATGGACAGATGAGGAGGAAATTCCTCAAAGAGAATCACAGAGTAATCTACTACAATCTGCTGACATCGGGCAAACTGAACAGTCATCTGACGGAAATCGACCGGAGAGCGAAAGCAATGGAAGAAACATTGATGATGCAGATGAGCGAGCAGGAAGGCTTGACGGAAACAATGAAAGCCAACAATCAGATAGCTTGGGTACAGTCAATGAACAATCTGAAACAGAGAGTTCAGGAAATCGTGATGAACAAGGTAGTTTACAGTCTGTAACTGATGAATTACCACCATTTATCGATGACAAGTTAGTGCTTGGTATTATCAAAAATGCTGATGATGAACTGTCTGTTTCAAAGAAAGATATAGCTGAGTATTTCAAATATCATTCTGATATAAAGGACAGAACAAATTTCATAATGCAGGCTTATCCTGATTTATATAGGGAACTTGATGTTGACAATATCCGTGTCGGATATAAGCCTGAAAAAGAAGGGCTCCTACTGTGGAAAGGTGCATACCTTTCAAGAACAGAGGAGTCTTTTTTCAGTTGGAATATTGTTTCTGAAATTATCGGACAGCTTATTGACAGCGGTGAATATGTAGAGGATGTCAAGCAAAATGAAGAGCCTATACAATTCAGTATTTTTGATTTCAGTGATAGTTTACCGCAGCAGCAAGTTGAAGAAGTCAAATCTGATGAAAAAACACCGCTTGAAATCAGAAGTGATTTATACAGAGAATATCTGAAAAAGAAAGCGGAATATCCCGATGATATTCTGCTCTATCAACACGGAGATTTCTATAATGTCTACGGTGACGATGCAGTAAAAACAAATTCCATTGTCCGTTTTCTTATGTTTGATATTTCTATGGATAATGGTGATGTTGTTCCTATTTATGACATTCCGAAAACACAGTCAAAAGAGTATATCGACAGGCTGGTTGAAAAGGGCTTTTCTGTTGCAATTTCTGATGAAGTAGACGGACAAAGGCACGATAGAGTTCGTTCACCTGAAAATCTTGAAAAACCCTCAACCTCTCCTATATGGGATGAATACAAGGATATTAAGAGAATATATAAAGATGACATTATTCTTTATCAGGTTGGTGATTTCTTTGAGGTTATGGGTAATGATGCAAGAATTGTTTCTGATAAATTTGACCTTGTATTAACAGGCAGAGATGTCGGATATACCGACAGAATTGCGATGTGCGGTTTTCCTGTCAGAAACAAAGAAAAATATATCAAAGGACTGAATGAACTTGGATATGCTGTTGTAGTATCTTCACTTGAAAATGGACAAAGACGGGAAGATTTCTACTTGTCTGATAACATTTCTGATGATATTGATACAAAAACACAGCAAAGTTCTATTTCAGTTCTTGAGTCTGAACAGCAAGAGGATAAACCTCTTAAAGCACCGCAGTCAAAACCCAAGTCAAGAGTACAGACTTTTGATTTGCATCCTGAAATTCCGATGTCTGAAAGGCACAATTATAACTTTCGTGATAAGGAAATTGAAACTGTCGGCAAAAAAGAGCGTTTTCGCAGAAATATGGCTGCTATCAATGTGCTGAAAGAATGTGAATTTGAAAATCGTTTTGCCACACCTGAAGAACAGGAAATCTTATCGGGCTATGTTGGTTGGGGCGGTATTCCCGAAGCCTTTGACGAGAACAACGAAGCGTGGGCAGATGAATTTATAGAGCTTTATACTGCATTAAGTCCTGATGAATACAAGGCAGCAATGGACAGTGTTTTGACCGCTTTTTATACCCCTCAATCTGTTATTTCAGCAATCTACAAAACACTTGATAATCTCGGCTTTAGACAGGGTAATATCCTTGAGCCTTCCTGTGCAATCGGCAACTTTATAGGTATGCTGCCTGATAATATGAAAGGCAGTAAAATGTATGGTGTTGAGATTGACAGCATATCGGCAGGCATTGCACAGCAGCTTTATCAGACTTCATCCATTATGACATCACCTTTTGAAAATGCCGAAATGCCCGACAGCTTTTTTGATGCAGTAGTCGGTAATGTTCCCTTCGGGGATATAAGGGTGACAGACAAAAGGTATGATAAAAACAAATTCCTTATACACGATTATTTCTTTGCGAAATCTCTTGATAAACTAAGACCGGGCGGTATTATGTGCCTTGTTACAAGTCAGGGTACTATGGATAAGGAAAACACATCAGTCAGAAAATATATTGCACAAAGAGCTGATTTACTCGGTGCAATAAGACTGCCGAACAATACCTTTAAAGGCAATGCAGGTACAGAGGTAACATCCGATATTCTGATATTGCAAAAGCGTGACAGAATGGTTGATATTGAGCCTGAATGGGTACAGCTTGATGCAAATGAGAACGGTATCAGAATGAACAAATATTTTGTTGAACATCCTGATATGGTACTCGGTGAAATGGTTATGAAATCGGGCAGATTCGGTGAAGAAAGCACCTGCAATCCAAGTGAAACGGAAAGCCTTGAAAATCTGCTTGATAAGGCGGTTTCAAATATCAAGGGTGAAATCACCGATTATTATATTGATGATGCAATCGGCGAGGATGAAGAAGAATATATCCCTGCCGATCCTGATGTGCGTAACTTTTCTTTTACTGTAGTTGACGGCAAAGTATATTATCGTGAAAATTCTCTGATGAGAGCAATTAATACGAATATGACTGCCGAAAACAGAATTAAAGGTATGATTGCAATCCGTGACTGCCTGCGTACTCTGATTGAAATGCAGACAAAGGATTTTTCAGACTTTGAAATTCAGAAAGAACAGGAAAAACTTAATTCTCTTTATGATAATTTTACCAAGAAATACGGTCTTATCAACAGCAGAGGAAACAGTTCTGCTTTTTGTGATGACAGTGCATATTATCTGTTATGCTCACTTGAAATCATCAAAGAGGGCAAACTTGAACGCAAAGCAGATATATTCACGAAAAGAACAATTCAGCCACATATTGCGAAAACACATGCAGATACTTCAACCGAAGCACTCGGTATTTGTATCGGTGAAAAAGCAAAGGTTGATATGGACTTTATGTGTCAGTTAACAGGCAAAACCGAACAGCAGATATTTGACGATTTAAAGGGTGTAATCTTTCTCAATCCGATGTATAAATACGGGGGTGGCAATAACGAAAAATATCTGACAGCAGATGAATATTTATCGGGCAATGTCCGTGAGAAACTTGACTTCGCCAAACGCTCTGCAAATCTATATCCCGATGATTATACTGTCAATGTAGAAGCACTTGAAAAGGTACAGCCTGTTGATTTAACGGCTGCCGAAATCAGCGTACAGCTTGGTGCGAACTGGATACCGATTAAGTATATTGAGCAGTTTATGTATGAACTTCTTGAAACACCTGTAAGAAGTCAGTGGAATATCAGAGTAAACTATTCTGAATACACAGGTGAATGGAATATTGAGGGTAAATCAGGTGACAGAGGTAATCTGAACGCTACAAGCACCTACGGAACGGACAGAATGAATGCGTACAGAATTATTGAGAATACACTCAATATGCGTGATGTCCGTGTGTTTGATTATATCGAAGATGCAGAGGGCAAACGAAAAGCCGTTCTCAATCAGAAGGACACCGCTGCTGCACAGCAAAAGCAGAAAATCATCAAACAGAAATTCAAGGACTGGATATGGTCTGATGGTGATCGCAGAGAGGAACTCTGCAAACTATATAACGAAAAATTCAATTCAATCAGACCGAGAGAATATGACGGAAAGCATATTGTGTTCGGCGGAATGAATCCCGAAATCACGCTTACTGCACATCAGAGAAATGCGGCGGCAAGGGCAATATACGGCGGTAACACACTGCTTGCACACTGCGTAGGGGCAGGAAAAAGTGCGACACGTTCGTAACTGAAAAGGTTACGCACAAGTCAGCTAATATATAACGAAATTGAAAGGAGTTCGATAATAAGACTTGGAGAACTGATATTCCGATAGGTGGAATGATGGGGTAACGCCCTGAAACGCCTACCTTACAAACTGCGATATGCGATAATCTTATGTAACAAAGATTATGGTATAAAGCTCGCCAAAGTCGGCAGAAGTACACCCAAACAGTAAGGCTGTGGAAAGTGTTCCAGAGGTGGAATATGTGTATGATATGCCGGAGGTCTATAAACTGCCTATGGTCAGAATGTCATTGTTGACTGACGAAATCCCGAATGTACGGGTCTAAAAGGCGTAGGAGCAGAAATGTTCCTTTCCGAATACGGAAGTATGTGAGGATAAGTAAGAATTTTTACTATGAAAGTCCTTGTGATATGAACGGTATCACCAAGTATACAGGCTCAGAGGGACACCTAAGGGTAGATATGTATAGATAGGAATATCGGAACGTGGAAAGGCTAAAACACGGAGTCAGTTACAGACTATGATGTGTTGAATTGGAAAATACAGATGTATATAACAATTCTTTATTTAGCTGAGAGCGGTGGCATAGTACCTATGAAGCTGTAGAAATACAGTGGAGGGATAGCCACCAGTCGATGATAATATATAAAGTAAAAACTATGTTAATTCAAAGGTTCGAGTATGACTAAGAAAAGCGAAATCCTTAACAGGAGAGTAACTGACTTTGACAAATGGAACAAGACCACTAAAGAAACAGAAACTCCGTAATGCTGAATATTATGATATGCAGACTGTGTTTGATGAATTATATGCAAAGAGTAATAAAGGTTGCTATTTCAAGAATTTAGTTGAAATAATCAAAGCACCCGAAAATATTAAACTCGCATATAGAAACATCAGAAAAAACAGTGGAAGTAAAACAGCAGGAGTGGATAATAAGACAATCAGCGATTTGAATAAGTGGAATGAAAATGCGTTAATATCCCACGTCCAAAAGAAATTGGATTGGTATATTCCTAACGCAGTTCGAAGAGTGGAAATTCCTAAAAGTAACGGTAAAACCCGACCATTAGGAATACCTACAATTATGGACAGGCTTATTCAACAATGTATTTTACAGGTGTTAGAACCTATCTGCGAAGCAAAATTTTTCAAAAGAAGCAACGGGTTTCGACCTAATCATAGTGCGGAAAATGCTATTGCTCAGGCTGAAAGAATGATACAAAATGTCGGCTGTCATTATGTAATTGATATAGATATTAAATCATTCTTTGATAATGTCAATCACGGAAAATTGCTAAAACAGATATGGACTTTCGGTATAAGGGATAAGAAATTAATTTCTATCATCTCAACAATGCTTAAAGCAGAAGTAGCTGGAATAGGTTTCCCTGAAAAAGGCACACCGCAAGGCGGAATAATTTCCCCTTTGTTATCCAATATTGTTCTGAATGAACTGGACTGGTGGATAGTCAGTCAATGGGAAGAAATGCCAACCGATAATAATTATATTTATAGAACATATAATAATGGAACACCAGACAAATCATATACTGTAAAAGTATTAAGACAAACTGATTTAAAGGAATGCTATATTGTTAGATATGCAGACGACTTCAAAATATTTTGCAAAAAACATACTGATGCCGTTAAATTATTAGCTGCAACAAAGAAATGGCTGTGGGAGCGATTAGGACTTGAAATAAGTCCTGAAAAATCCAAAATCGTAAATCTGAAACGCCATTTTTCTGAATTTTTAGGCTTCAAGCTAAAAGTAAGAACAAAGGGCAGGAAAAATAACGGACAACCAAAATATGTAATTGAAGCACATATCAAGGATGAAGCATTGCTTAAAATACGTGATAAGAGCAAACAGATAATCGGAGACTTGAGAAAAACTTATGACCCCAAAATGGAATATCGATTAATACAAAAATACAATTCATATATTATCGGAATTCATAATTATTACTGTATTGCTACTCACGTAAATATTGATATACAGAAAATCGCTTTTGATGTCAAAAAGAGCCTTTACAACAGACTGAAGCACCGAATTACTAAAACAGGTAACATTACCAATAGATATATAAAATCCAAATATGGAAAAAGTCGAGAGGTGCGATATATTAGTGAGCACGCTATTGTTCCGATTGCTTATGTTCAACACAGAGTACCAATGGATAAAAAGTTAAAAGTCAATAAGTACACACCGCAAGGCAGAGTAGAAATTCACAAGAATTTAGGAAATGTAGATATGTCGGTATTGTATCACTTGATGAACACTCCCTGCGGTACAGAAAGTATTGAATATAACGACAACAGAATTTCAATGTATGTCGCACAAGCAGGAAAATGTGCAGTATCAGGTTTGTTTCTTGATGCAAATCAGGTTGATTGTCACCACAAAATTCCAAAATGTTATGGCGGTAATGACAGCTATCAAAACCTGATTATTGTATCAGACAAAGTCCATATTTTAATTCATTCCAGCAATGAAAGAACGATTAAAAAATATCTCGGTATGTTAAAGTTGAATAAAAGGCAAATGAGTAAACTAAACAAATTGCGAACGCTGGCACAAATGCCAGTATTACGATTTGAGGTTTAGTCTGTTTGAAATATAGATTTTTATAAAGATTATCACCGATGGAAAGCCGTGTGACGGGAAACTGTCACGCACGGTTTGGAGCGGGGGAAAAACTGGAGATAACATCAAAGGTTTACCTATCGCTATCCTTTGAAATGACAGCAATAGCACAGGAATCAAAGCGGCTTGGATTATGCAACAAGTCGCTTTTTGTTGTTCCGAATCACCTCATATCTCAATGGGCAAGCGAATACCTTACACTTTATCCTACGGCAAATATACTTGTTGCCACGAAAAAGGATTTTGAGAAAAGAAACAGAAAAAAGTTCTGTGCAAAGATTGCCACAGGTGATTATGATGCGGTTATCATCGGTCATTCTCAGTTTGAGAAAATACCTGTCAGCATTCAAAGGCAGATTGCCTGTCTTGAAAATCAGATTAAAGAAATCACGGCAGGAATTGCAGTTCTAAAGGCTGATAAGGGTGAAAATTTCACTGTGAAACAGCTTGTTGCTACAAGGAAAAAACTTGAAGAAAAGCTGAAAAAGATTAATGACCAAAGCCGAAAAGATGATGTTGTAACCTTTGAAGAACTTGGTGTTGACAGATTATTTGTAGATGAAAGTCACTATTTCAAAAACCTTTTCACATACTCAAAAATGCGGAATGTAGGCGGTATATCTCAGGTGGATGCTCAGAAATCAAGTGACCTTTTTATGAAGTGTCAATATCTTGATGAGATTACAGACAGCAAGGGTGTTATCTTTGCAACCGGCACACCGATAAGCAACTCTATGGTTGAACTCTTTACCGTTCAGCGTTATCTGCAATATGAGCTTTTACGCAAACAGAATTTACTGTTTTTTGATGCGTGGGCAGCAAACTACGGCGAAACTGTAAACTCCATTGAACTTAAACCCGAAGGTACGGGATACAGAGCTAAAACACGATTTGCAAAGTTTAATAACCTGCCTGAACTGATGGCAATGTTCAAGGAATGTGCAGACATACAGACCTCTGATATGCTTAAACTTCCTGTTCCGAAAGCAAATTATCACAACATTTCTGTTAAGCCGTCGGACATTCAGTCTGAAATGGTTGAAAGCCTTGCAGACAGAGCAGAAACAATCCGTGCCGGTGCCGTTGATGCCAATGTTGATAATATGCTCAAGGTAACGAATGACGGCAGAAAGTTAGCACTTGACCAAAGGTTAATCAATCCTATGCTGCCTGATTTTGAGGACAGTAAGGTTAATATCTGCACGAATAATGTTTTTGAAATATGGGAGAAAACTGCTGATAAAAAATCAACGCAGTTATTATTCTGTGACCTTTCTACTCCAAAGAAAGACGGCACTTTTTCTGTTTATAACGACATCAGAGATAAGCTGATTGCAAAGGGCATTCCGCCTGAAGAAATAGCTTTTATACACGATGCAGATACAGACAAAAAGAAAGCTGATTTGTTTGCAAAGGTAAGGAGTGGTGATGTTCGTATACTGCTCGGTTCAACGCAGAAAATGGGTGCAGGCACGAATGTGCAGGACAAGTTAATTGCCATACACAATCTTGACTGCCCTTGGAGGCCAAGTGACTTGGAACAGCGGCTCGGAAGAATTGTCCGCAGAGGTAATGAAAACAAAGAGGTTGAGATATACCGCTATGTTACGGAAAGCACTTTTGATGCTTATCTTTATCAGCTTGTTGAAACAAAACAGAAATTCATCAGTCAGATTATGACAGGTAAATCCCCTGTTCGTTCAATGGAAGATGCAGATGATGCAGCTCTTTCCTATGCAGAGGTAAAAATGCTTGCAACAGGTAATCCGTTGTTCAAGGAAAAAATGGATTTGGAAATTCAGTTGCAGTTACTCACAATGCTCAAGACAAGTTATTTATCTGAAAAGTATAATCTTGAAGATAAAATCAACAAGGAATATCCACAGAAAATCGTTGAATACAAAGAGGAAATATCAGGTCTTGAAAAGGATATGCAGACAGCAAAAGAACATCCGAAAATGGTTGGTGACAAATTTGCAGGCATCAAAATCGGTGATGAACATTTCACCGAAAAAGAAGCGGCAGGCAATGAAATTATCAATCAATGCAAAGCTATTGGGAACAGTGACCAACTGCATCTAATCGGTAGATTCAGAGGTTTTGAGCTGTATGTAAATTATGAGAAATTTAGACACGATTATATGTTTCATCTCAAGGGTGAAATGACACATTCAGGTACAGTCGGCACAGATGCAATCGGCAATATCACAAGGCTTGATAATGCTCTTGAAAGCATTGAAAAACGCAAAGATAACTGTCAAAGTACGCTTGCGGAAACTAAAAAACAGCTTGAAATTGCAAATAATAATTTGCAGAAACCTTTTGAACAGGAGGAAGAATTGCAGAGTATGCAGTCAAGGCTTGATGAGATTAATATTGAACTTAATCTGAATGATAAAGATATGGAAATATTTGATGACGAGCCTGATGAAATGGATATGCAGCAGAAATCAAGAGTGCAAGTTGCAGTAAGATAAACATATCTATCGATTGGTTATTATCAATAATCATTCGCTTTTTTCTGTTTGAAGGGAGGTGATGAATATAGATAAAACAAAATATTACAACGATAAGTTGTATAAGAAAATGAGAGCAGAACTTGATGCCTTTATTGCCGATTGGAAAACAAGGCCGTCAGAAGACACTGTAGAACTCGCTTATGAACTGACATTTAAGGAAGAAATCCTTAACAGTTTTGACTTTGATTGGGAGGGCAGAACTCCTGTTCCTATCGAACAGGCAAAAGCTCTGCTTGCTCTGAAATATCCGCTTGATTATCTCTATCAGGAATGGATTGAGTATGACGATTCACCGCTTGATATGCTGCGTGACAGCAATAATCTTGCTATTGAAAAAGCGGTAAATCATATGAAATCACGAACGGATATTGAGGTGGAAAGATGACATTTGTATGTTTGAAACAAGGAGGTATATGTTATCGAAAACTTAACCTTTATTGATTTTTTCAGCGGAATAGGCGGCTTTAGAAAAGGTCTTGAATTGTGTGGTATGACCTGTAAAGGACATTGTGAAATTGACAAATACGCAGACAAAAGCTATCGTGCCATATTTGATATTAAGGAGGATGAATGGTATGCAGATGACATCACAAAAGTTAATGGAGAAGAACTCCCAAGAGTTAATGTCTGGACAGCAGGATTTCCGTGTCAGGACATTTCTGTCAGCGGCAAACAGAGAGGACTTGCAGGAGAGCGAAGTTCTCTCTTTTTTGAGATTATTAGACTCCTCAAAAGCAAAAATACCGAAGATAGACCCGAATGGCTTATCCTTGAAAATGTTAAAAATCTGTTCTCCGTTAATAAAGGATGGGACTTTGCGACCGTTCTCAGTTCACTGGCCGAAGTCGGCTATAATATCGAATACGGACTGCTTAATTCAAAATTCCACTGCGTACCGCAAAACAGAGAACGAGTGTATATTGTCGCTTATCGACATTTTAGAGCCGGCAGCAGACGAAAAATATTTCCTGTCAGAGCATCAGACTCAAAGGCTCTTATACAGCTAATCGGCGGCAGACAGGGTGACAGAGTATATGACGCAAACGGCATAAGCTGTACGCTTACCTCTCAAGCAGGCGGTTTCGCAGGTAAGACAGGAATGTACTTTATTGACCTGTGCAAAGGCAAGCCGACATTGACAGAAAATGCCCGATGTATAAAGGCAAGATATGACAACGGAATATCAAATTTTTCAGCGGATAAGTCAGGTGTACTGTGCTTATCCGATGATTGTTCTGAAAGAGAAAATGAGGTATTGCCTATCAAATTTCAGAAAGGCAATCCGAAGATTAACGATAAAGGAATCAGTAATTGTATATCGGCAGGATACAACAAGAGCGGTATAAACAACAGAGGTGAAGCCATAGGGGTATTCTATGGCTGTCGTGCTGTTTTAACGCCTGACAGAGAGAATAAAAGGCAAAACGGAAGAAGATTTAAAGAGTGCGGAGAGCCTGCATTTTGCCTTACTGCACAGGATAAGCACGGTGTATTTTTATGTGCTTGCACGGAGTGTGAACACGCAATGCCGATTAAAAATGCAACTCAGAAAGGCTATGCCGAAGCCATGTGTAACGATGTAATTAATCTTGCTTTCCCCGACAGTAAAACACGCAGAGGTAGAGTCAGCAAAGGATGTACACAGACACTTGATACCTCTTGTAATCAAGGAATTGCCTTATCAGGATGTGGGAGAATACGAAAACTTACACCGAGAGAATGTTTCAGATTGCAGGGATTTTCAGACGAAATGTTTGATAGAGCCGCTGCCGTAAACTCAGACAGTCAGTTGTATAAGCAAGCAGGCAATGGTGTAACTATCCCTGTAGTTTATTCCATAGGAAAGCGTATATCTGCCATAGAAAGTGAACTTATGCTCAAGCAAAAAACTGCTTAGCAGGAGAGTTTAACGGCTTCCCGTGAGGTATTGTATCACCTTAGGTATCACCTTAGCAAGCAGACCGTTTTTACTCCTATCGTCAAAAAACAGTAACTTGTTAGGGGAAGTCCCCTAAAACCCCTTGCGAAGAAAAATATTAAAGGAAGGATGATGAAATGAAAGCAGTAATATTTTTTATCGGTATAGTAATCGGAAGTATTATCGGAATTGTATTAATGTGTCTTGTTCAGATTAACAGACAATCTGAAAATGAATTGAGAAAAGCAGAATTATCTCATTCGGAGGTCAGCAGTGAAACGAACAATTAAAGAACAATTTTGGTGCAATGAAATTGAAGATAAAACTTTGAAAGATAAAGCGAGCAGATGCGGAATTACCAAAGCTGCCTTTCTCCGTTTGGTTATTATGGGTATTGTACCGAAAGAAAAACCCGACAAAGCGTTCTATGATGTCATGAGAAATCTTTCATCAATGACGAACAGTTTAAATCAGGTTGCAGCCAAAGCAAACTCACTTGATTTTGTGGATGTTCCTCTGCTTATGAAAACAATCAATAATATTGAAAAGATGAGATATGAACTGCATCAATATTATATCAAGCCCGACAGAGATAATCATTTATGGCAGTAACGAAATTATGGAAGGTTGAACACAGTCTGAAAAAAGTTCTTGATTACGCTGAAAATCCTGATAAAACACGCAAGCAGAAATACTCGCTTGAAGATATACAGGCTTTGAAAAATGTTCTTGCTTATGCAAAGGATGAAGAAAAGACCGAACAGGAGTTTTATGTAAACGGAATAAACTGTAATGCAAAAACAGCTTGTCGGGAATTTGTTGATATCAAAACACAGTTTTGCAAGACAGATGGAATACAAGCCTATCACGGATATATGAGTTTCAAAGATACAGACAATGTTACACCTGAACTTGCACACCAAATCGGAATGGAATTTGCAAGACGGGTATGGGGTGACAGATTTCAGATTGTTGTTACTACACATCTGAATACAAAATGTCTGCATTGTCATTTTGTTATTAACTCGGTTTCGTTTGCTGACGGAAAAATGATGCACGGAAAAGAAAAGGCTTGGTTTTATTTCCGTCATATTGCCGATGAGGTTTGCCGAGAATATAACCTATCCGTTATTGATAAACCCGATAGAAACAGACCTCCGAATTTTATCGTTATGCAGGACAGAAATAATGATAATCAGCCGACAAGGTATAACCTTATTCGTAATGCCATTGATGAAGCGATTGCTAACAGTACATCAATGCAGGAATTTAAACACAATCTTTCTCAAATGGGATACAGTTACAAGATAAGTCCTAATCTGAAATACTGGACTGTTGTTCCGAAAGGATATAAACAGTCCGTAAGATTGTATCGTTTGGGAGAAGAATATACCAATGTCAGAATTATGGAAAGGCTGAAAGATAACGGAGCTGTTGTCAGGTTAAAACCATTTCAGAAAAACATTTCATATCCCGTTCCGAAAGAAATTGATATTCGGTGCAAAAAAGGCAGTCTGTATAACCGCTATCTGTATTACTGTTATAAATTAGGTTATCTGCCGAAAAAGGAAAAGCCGAAATACAACAATGCAAAACTTCATTACCTTCTGCGTAAAGATTTAATGAAACTTGATAAAATCACAGAAGAAACAAGGCTGCTTGCCAAGTATCAAATTGATACAGACAAGCAGCTTTTTTCTTTTAAGGAATCACTTGAAAATGAAATCAAAACTCTAACGGCAGACAGAACACATCTGCGAAACAAAATACGAAGAAAAAATATTGATGATGTTACGCTGTCAAAAGCCAAAGACGAAATTTCAGAAATCAGCAGTAAATTAAAATTACTGCGAAAAGAAATTGCTCTGTGTGATGATATTGCCGAAAGGTCAAAGGTTATGGAAAGGAATATTGAACAGATAGAGCGAGATGAAGAAAAATCCAAAGATAAGGAAGTGAGAAATAATGAACAATGGCGGTGATGCAGCTGAACAGATTGTAAGGCTGTCACTTGAAGGCTTTGAGGTTGCCGCAAAAGTTACAGGCGAGATGGCGAAGGATATTGCATTACTCCTCATTTCAGTTCTGAAACAGGAACAGAAAACAAAAGGTAAAGCACGGCTTACAAGTATGATTAAGTCAGGCAAGGAATTAAAAGTATTTTCCGTTTCGCAAAAGGACTTAAAGAAATTCACTAAGGAAGCCAAAAAGTATGGTGTTCTTTATACAGTCCTGAGAGATAAGTCCAACAAAAATCCTAACGCTGAAATTGATATTATTGCACGAGCAGAAGATGCGTCAAAAATTCAGAGAATTGCAGAACGCTTTGAGCTTGCAACAGTTGATAAAGCAGAAATTGTCAATCAGGCTGAAAAGGATATTGAAAAACGCAGGTCTGATGATACTGAGCCATCTGCACCGAGTGAAAATACAGATGCAATTCTTGACGCCATATTTGCAGATGATGAAAAATCAGCAAATGAAACTGCCGAAAATAATACACCTGAAAAGGAAATTCCTGTCGGTGCAGATACAGATTTCATTTATGATGCAATCAGTCAGAAACCTGAGAGGGAGGAACATATAAACCCCTCTTCAGCGAAAACGGAAAAAAGCCCTCCGTCAGAGCTTTACTCAGACAAAGAAGAAATGTCTACTGATAAGGGTACTGTAAATCAATCTGAAAGACCATCCGTTCATGAACAACTTGAAGGATACAAGGCACAGATGAAAAAGCAGAAAGAATCAGAAAGCATTTCCAAAACCGCTGATGAAAAACCGAAGGCAGATTTAAAGCCTGCCGTAACCGAACATCAGCAGCCTAAAATCAACATTAAAAAATCTACAGTACAAAAGGAGATATAAACGATATGGCATATAAACCGAAAAGAAAAAATTATATGATGTCAAAGTCCGATTATTCCAAGTTCAAAACCGATGAGAAGCATTATGACTACGGACTTATTGACAAAAGAACAGATGAAATTGTATCAAGTCCCGAAAAACTGATTGAATATCTTGAATTTCAGTCACGAATGGATCGTTACACTGTATCAAATGCAATGCTCATTATGTCAAGATGTCCGCAGGCTTCACAGCTTAAAGAAGAGGAAGATTGGGAAAAACTGAACATTTCTGTAAAGAAAAATGCAGATAAAATCCATGTGCTTGAGCCTGTGAAGTATTTCAAAGACGGCAAAGCACAGATGAACACGAATGTAAAATATGTATATGACATTTCACAGACAAATGCTCTGCCCGACCGTGACAAAGCAAAGCAATACGATGTAAAGGCACTTGTTTCTGTCCTGCTTGCAACTGCAAAAATTGAAAAGGTTGTTGCAAAGGAACTGCCCATTGCTGATTCCTGTGCATTTTATGATAGTGAAAACAATACTCTTGTACTCAAGGAAAAAGGCGGCAGCGGTGCGAAACTCTTTCAGGATATTGCAAGAGAATTATCTTTATCTGAAATTGCTTACAACAGTGATGAATACAACCGCAGCGAGTGCGAATTTTCTGCCGAATGTTCAGTCTATATGCTTTGCAGAAAATACGGCATTGAAACACAGGGGCTTAATATTAACTCTGTTCCTGAAGAATGGGCAAAGCAGGAAAACAAGGATATTCGCTTAAATCTTACAATGGCAAGAGATTCACTCAACACAATCGGATCAAGAATGTATGCAGAGCTTAATCGTGAGAAAGAGCCGAAACAGCAGGAACAGTCAAGATAATGAGGTGTATCTATGAAAGAAGAAAGATACTACTTTGCATTTGATGACTGCGAGCAGGGTATATTACTCCGAACGCTGAATGACAAGAAAACCGATCTTATACGAAACGGAAAATCAACAGATGCAGTTGATGAACTTATCGTAAAGGTCGGTACTGCACCTACCAAGAAATTTAAGGTAGTTGAAAGGTCAAATGCCTATGCAAGATAGGAATAACAAACAGGCAATTACAATATTGTCAGTTCTCGGAATTATTCCTGTAATATGGTTTGCTCTGCTTATTGCCCCTTCGGTACAAGGCGGTCTGCCTGAAATACTATCATCAATGGCAGAGATAACCGACAATCCGTTTCATATATCCATTTGTGAGGACAGTGTAAAAACTGTCCTCATTTTGCTTATGGTATACGGAGTGGCAGTCGGTGCATTTTTATCAAGTATACGCAATTACCGCCGGGGCGAAGAACACGGCTCAGCCAAATGGGGCAACAAGTTTAAAGTCAATAAAAAATATCATCAGAAGCCTGAAAACAACAATAAGATAATGACGCAGAATGTCAGTATCGGACTGAATGCCAAACAGCACAGGCGAAATCTGAACACGCTTGTCTGCGGTGGCTCAGGTGCAGGCAAAACATTTTTCTATGCCAAGCCGAACATTATGCAATGCAACTGTTCATTTGTGATTACCGACCCGAAAGGAGATATACTGCGCGACTGCGGCTCAATGCTCAAAGCAGAGGGGTATAAAGTTCTTGCACTTGATTTAATCAATATGGAACAGAGCAACTGCTATAACCCTTTTGTGTATCTGAGAAATGACAATGACATTCAAAGGCTTGTTACAAATCTGTTCAAAGCCACCACACCTAAAAACTCGCAAAGCAATGATCCTTTTTGGGACACCGCTGCTCAGATGCTTTTACTTGCCCTTATATTCTATCTGCATTATGAAGCACCCGAAGAAGAACAGAACTTTGCAATGGTAATGGAAATGCTCCGAGCTGCCGAGATTGAGGATGAAGAAGATCCGTTTAGTCCGCTTGACAGACTTTTCTATGATTTGGAAATGAGAAAACCCGACCATATTGCACTCAAGTATTATCATTCCTATCATTCAGGTGCAGCCAAGACATTGAAATCCATTCAGATTACGCTTGTTGCAAGGCTTGAAAAATTCAACCTTGAAAGTTTATCGGCATTGACTGCCTGTGATGAGCTTGACTTAGGCTCTTTAGGTGAACAGAAAGTTGCCTTATTTGCCGTACTTCCCGACAATGATACAAGTTTCAATTTCCTTATATCAATCCTATACACACAACTTTTTCAGCAGTTATTCTATTCAGCTGACATCATACACAAAGGTGCACTCCCTGTGCCTGTTCATTTCTGTATGGATGAATTTGCAAATATCTCTCTGCCCGATGATTTTGATAAGATATTGTCTGTTATGAGGTCAAGAGGAGTATCGGTATCAATCATCATACAAAATCTTGCACAGCTTAAAGCACTATTTGAAAAGCAATGGGAAAGCATTGTGGGCAACTGCGATGAATTTCTCTATCTCGGAGGTAATGAGCAAAGCACCCACAAATATGTATCTGAACTGCTCGGAAAAGAAACGATTGACACGAACACTTACGGCAAGAGCAGAGGTCGAAACGGCAGTTATTCAACCAACTACCAAATCAGCGGTCGGGAACTCATGACACCTGATGAAGTGCGTATGCTTGATAATCAATATGCCATTCTGTTCATTCGTGGCGAAAGACCGATACTTGATTTCAAGTATGATATTTTCAGGCATCCTAAGTTTCATCTTACGGAAGACGGCGGTGCAAGACCATATTTACACAATGCGGTTGACAAAAATATTGCATCAATTTCATTCCTTAATATTCCGCTTGATGATATTAAGGAAATCAAAACATCTGATTCTGATAACTACGAATTGTTATCTGAAGAAGAATTACAAAAAGAATTTAATATTTAACGGAGGTATATTTTACTTTGAAAAAACTGAATAACAAGAACAAAGTATCTTTGAAAAAAGATACAAAAAAATTAAGCAGAATACTCATTGTTTGTTTAACGGTAGTATTCTGCTTTTGTTTTACAATTACGGCTTACGCTGCCGGTGATCCCCTGACAGTAGTAAACAATCTTTCAACCTTTATTTTCGGACTTATCCGTGCAATCGGTATTATCCTGCTCGGTTGGGGTATTGTTCAGGTCGGTTTATCCTTTCAGTCACACGATCCCTCTCAGCGTTCAAATGGTTTCCTTACCCTTGCAGGCGGTATTGTTGTTACCTTTGCAAAAGAAATTCTTGATTTGATTGTTGGGTGAAAATGCAAGGGCAAGTCTATTATAGGCTTGCCCTAAAACAGGGAATATTTAGTAGACTTGTTGTTTTAAATGATGTATAATGAAAATAAAAAAGGAGAGGATAATTATGGCTGAATTTAATTCATTGGTTGAGATAATTGATAAGGCTTTACCTATGGTTCAATCTGGAATTCCTGCTATAACAGGAGGATTTATATCCGCAATGTTTTTACGCGGAAATACCAGACGTCAAGAATTTGAAAAAATAAAGATGGGGAAAATGGATGAAGCAATAAATGATTTGGTTGATAGTAGAGAATTAACATTAACTGAATTAATGAAATGTCGAAATCTTCTAAAAATTGCGAAAATGGCAGATGAAGAATATGCAAAAGATAGTAGAAGAGCTGAAAATGAAAGTCCAACATTTGATTTTGATTGGTTTTTACGCTTTTTCGAATCAGCAGGTAATATAAGTAATGAAGATATGCAAAAATTATGGGCAAAAGTTTTATGCGAGGAATATAAAAAGCCCAATTCACATTCTTATAGAACGCTTGAAAAACTGTATCATTTAAGTAGAAATGAAGCATTGCTATTTAAAGCTTGTGCTGATTTTCGCATTGAAACCCCATATAATGAGGTTTTTGTTTTGAGTTCAGAAGAAACATTTTCAAAAGATGATTCTAATATTAATCTTGATGAGTTTATAGTTGATGAAGCCAGTGATTGGATACAAATAATAACTGTAGCATATAAATTAAGCCATGAAAAATTAACACTACTAGAAGAATGTGGTATATTATCATCCATTTTGGTTACAAGTCATTTAAGTATTGAAAAAAAAGAACCAACACAGCTATTCAATTCTACAGCAATAATTGAGATTAGTTTGGCAGAGCATTGTAAATATGAAGAGTTAACTTTTGATATTATCGGATTTCGTTTTACCGATTCTGCAATTCAGTTATTTCCAATAATTGAGAGCAAACCTAAAATTGAGTTTGTTCTTGATGCAGCACGGTTGATTGAACACTATAATCCAGATTTTATTGTTCGAGTTTATGAGGTGTTTGATATTGACGAAGAAGGCTGTTATATTTACGATGATGATATTGATATTCTTCATTCTGAAGAATATTCGGGGCTCACTGAATTGCCCGACTTGAATCAACTTGACAAGGAACTTGAAAATGGTGGCGCTTGTACATGGAAATAAAAATAGTATTAATATACTAACATGCTTTAATTATTAGTGAAATATAACACTTAATAATTAATATAATACATAAGTCCCGAATGGCGAGTCGACACCATTCGGGACTTTTCATATATATACAAATAAACTCTGAAAGGAGCTGATAAACATATCAGAAAACAAAAAATACAGAATAATTCTTTGCGATCCTCCATGGCAGTACAAGGTGTATTCCAAGAAAGGTTCAGGCAGGTCGGCAGAAAGCCATTACTCCACTATGAGCCTTGAGGATATAGAGTCCTTACCTGTGGGTAATCTTGCGGATAAAGACTGTGCATTGTTTTTGTGGACTACCATACCGCTGTTGAAAGACTGTTTTTCGGTTATAAAATCTTGGGGATTTGAATATAAAACAGTTGCTTTTGTGTGGATTAAACTTAACAGAAAATCAGATACACTCTTTTGGGGTATGGGACATTGGACAAGAGCTAATGCAGAGTTATGTATCCTTGCCACAAAAGGACACCCTAAACGGCAATCCGCAAGTGTGCATCAGGTTATTATGTCACGAATTGAAGAACATAGCAAAAAGCCTGATGAAGCAAGAAACCGTATTATTGAGCTTGTGGGTGATTTGCCACGCATTGAATTGTTTGCCCGTCAGAAAAAAGACGGTTGGGATACTTGGGGCAATGAGATTGAGTGTGATATAGATTTAATGAAATACGGAGGTGAAAGCATTGTCAGATAATTGGGTAATTCAAAATCTTGAAAATGCCCTGTCAACTTGGAACGAAAAATTAACGGAAATATGGTCGTTATTAACTACAACACCGCAGGAGTTTAAAGGCGGCGGTATATGGAAAGTAATTGTTGATATTAACGGTGCAGTACAGGCAATCGGATTGGCATTGCTTGTGCTGTTTTTTGTTGTCGGTATGGTTAAGACCTGTTCATCATACACAGATGTTAAGAAGCCTGAACACGCATTGAAACTATTTGTCCGCTTTGCTATTGCAAAAGGAATGGTGACATACGGAATGGAACTTATGCTTGCTTTGCTTGAAATCATACAGGGTATTATTTCAAATATTATGACTTCGGCAGGTTTTGCATCAACAGGAACGGCAGCACTGCCGCCTGAAATGATAACGGCTATTGATAATTGCGGATTTTTTGAAAGTATACCGCTTTGGGCGGTAACGCTCATAGGCAGTTTATTTATAACCGTACTGTCCTTTATTTTAATTATGACAGTCTATGGCAGATTTTTTAAACTGTATATGTATTCTGCTCTTGCACCGATACCATTATCAACCTTTGCAGGAGAGCCGACACAGAATATCGGAAGGTCATTTATTAAAAGCTATTGTGCTGTGCTGCTTGAAGGTGCAGTTATCGTGCTTGCCTGTATCATATTTTCACTGTTTGCAGGCTCACCGCCTGTTGTGGATACAGACGCATCGGCAGTAACTATGGTATGGAAATATATCGGCGAACTTGTGTTTAATATGCTTGTACTTGTAGGTGCAGTTAAGATGTCAGACCGTATTATAAGAGAAATGATGGGACTTTAATTTAAGGAGGAAATTTTATGGGATACAAAGATAATGTTATCAAAAGTGATGATCCGCTGGCTATTGAAAAATTAACAAAGAAGTTGGAGGATTGTCAGAAAAATCAGCAGGATATGAAAGATAAAAATGCCTATTTCAGAAAGTTTGGTACAATGGCAGGTTATCCCGGTATGAGTGAAGCTGAAGTAAAAAGACTTGACCTCAAGGTTGAAAACTCATATTCGTGGAACAAACAGCCTTACGCATCCTATGAACTGCAAAATAATAATGCTACCATTCGTAGTATCAAATCAAGAATTGCCGAACTTACTAAAGATAAAGAAGTCGGCTTTGTAGGCTGGGAGTTCAACGGCGGTGAAGCTGTTGCAAACAAAGAAGATAACAGATTGCAATTGTTTTTTGATGAGAAACCGAGTGCGGAACAGCGTGAACAATTGAAACGAAATGGTTTCAGATGGGCGCCGTCAGTTAATGCTTGGCAAAGACAGTTAAACCGTAACGCAATATCTGCTGCAAGTTATATTGATTTTCTTAAAACAACAGACGGTCAAAAGCCTTATCAGATTCAGCCGAAAGCACCTGCTAAAGAAGATATGTCAAGGTAGGAGGAAATATGGAAGTAAAAATCAATAAAGAGATTCGTGACTATACTGAATCTGTGTATTTTGGGCTGAGCTTGCGTCAGCTCATTTTTTCTGCCCTTGCCTGTGTTGTAGCAGTGGGATTGTACTTTTTATTAAAGCCATATTTAAGTCTTGAAACTTTATCTTGGCTTTGTATCTTGGGTGCAGTCCCCTTTGCCGCTTTAGGCTTTGTAACCTACAATGGAATGACAGCAGAAAAACTGCTTGTGTGTTGGTTTAGGAGTGAATTTCTCATCCCAATAAAACTGAAATACAAATCAAGAAACACACATTATGAAGCAGTCAAATCGGATATAGATAAAAGAATTAAGGAGGAAATGAAGAATATTGATTAAAACACTAAAAACTGTTTTTCAGAGAGATAAAGAAAAATTTATAATCCCTAAAGCTGTGCAGGACACAATCCCTGTTCAGACTGTTTATGCAGACGGAATATTTAAGGTCGGCAGTAATAAATACTCTAAAACATTCAAGTTTGCAGACATTAATTATTCCGTTTCAAGTGATGAGGATAAAAAAACAATCTTTCTTGCTTATGAGGAACTGCTCAACAGCTTTGACAGTGCTGCCACTACGAAAATCACTGTCAACAACCGTAAGCTGAACAAAGAAGAATTTGAAAAGGAAATCCTTTTGGAAAATCAGGATGACGGACTTGATTATCTTCGTAAAGAATATAACGAAATGTTAAGAACAAAGGTAACGGCATCAAATGCTCTTATTCAGGAAAATTATATTACTGTATCTATCAACAAAAAGAATGTTGAAGATGCAAGAACATATTTCAACAGAGTCGGTTCAGAACTTGCATCAAGATTTGCAAGGCTCGGCAGTGTATGTATACCTGTTGAACTTGATGAAAGATTAAAAATCATTCATGATTTTTATATGCCTGATGATGAACTGCCTTTCAGATTTGATTTAAAGGAAGCAATGCAGAAAGGTCACGATTTTAAGGATACAATCTGCCCTGATTCTATGGAATGTGAAAAGGGCTATTTTCGTATCGGTGATAAGTATGCGAGGGTGTTATTCCTTCGTGATTATGCATCATATATCAAGGATGATTTTCTTGCCAACTTAACAGCACTGAATAAAAATCTTATGGTATCCATTGATGTAATTCCCGTTCCGACAAATGAGGCAGTAAAGGAAGCAGAAACAAGACTGCTTGGAGTGGAAACAAATATAACCAACTGGCAGAGAAAACAGAATGCAAACAACAATTTCTCTGCAACCATTCCATATGATATGGAACAGCAGAAAAAGGAAATGAAAGAATTTCTTGATGATATTACTACCCGTGACCAGAGAATGATGTTCGGAGTTATTACTATCGTTCATATGGCAGACAGTAAAAAACAGCTTGATGAAGATACCGAGGAAATCTGCAACATTGCGAATTCCTCTATGTGCAAAATGACTGTATTCAAACTCCGTGAGCAGATGTATGATGCACTGAAAACTGTATTGCCATATGGTGTGCGAAAGATTGATACAATGCGAACTCTTACAACAGAATCCCTTGCAGTATTTATTCCTTTCAATGTTCAGAACATTTACCATAAGAAAGGTATTTATTATGGTGTCAATCCGAGAAACAGAAACCTTATTGTAGCAGACAGATTTTTACTTCTCAACGGCAACTCCTTTATTCTCGGTGTATCGGGCGGCGGAAAGTCCTTTACTGCTAAAATGGAAATCATATGCCGTGCTTTGTCTGACCCTGATGCAGATGTAATCGTGATTGATCCGGAAAGAGAAAACAAAACTATAACCGAAACGCTGAAAGGTCAGCATATTGTAATCTCTGCCAATTCAAAAAATCATATAAATGCTATGGATATGAATAAGAACTATGGCGAAGGTGTTGATCCTTTAGTTGACAAAACACAGTTCATTATGTCCTTATGTGAGCAGATTTTAGGAAGTGCTGCTATAACTCCTCAGCATAAGTCTATTGTAGACAGATGCACCTACAATGTTTACCGCAAATATATCAGCAATAACTATGAGGGCGAGCCGCCCACACTTGTTGATTTATATAACAATCTTCTTGAACAGCCTGAGCCTGAAGCAAATCAGCTTGCACTTGCAGTTGAATTGTTTGCAAAAGGCTCACTTAATACTTTTGCTAAGCAGACCAATGTAGATATTAACAGCAGATTTATATGCTATGACATACTTGAACTCGGCAGGCAGTTAATGCCTATCGGTATGCTTGTTATTCTTGACAGTATTCTCAACCGAATTACTGCGAACAGAGAAAAAGGCAGAAGGACATATATTTTCATTGATGAAATCTATCTGATGTTTGAACATGAATACAGTGCAGAATTTCTTTACAGACTTTGGAAACGAGCAAGAAAGTACGGTGCGTGCTTAACAGGTATTACACAGAATGTTGAGGATATTCTGCAAAGCCATACTGCACGAACAATGCTTTCAAACTCTGAATTTGTTGTAATGCTCAATCAGGCGGCAACGGACAGAACAGAGCTTGCAAGACTGCTTAATATTTCCGACACTGAGCTTGACTATATTACAAACGCAGAAGCAGGACACGGGCTTATAAAAATCGGCAGTTCTCTTGTTCCGTTTGAGAATGATTTCCCGAAGAATACAAAACTGTATAAACTGATGTCAACGAAACCGGGAGAAGATGAATTAACGGCTGCGTAGCTATTAATTATTTTAGAAAGGATAACTATGAAGAAAGTAATATATTATATAACACTTATGGTGCTGATTGTGACTTTTGCAGTCAGCACCTATTTTATTGTAACAAATCAAATCGACAGCAATGAACAGAAAGAAGTATTTAACGATATTGTTTCTGTAGTTGAAACTGAAAGCAATAACAGTGATGATAAGTTGAACGGATATATGGAACTTAAATCACAGAATTCTGATTTTATAGGTTGGATAAAGATTGATGATACCAATATCAATTATCCTGTTATGCAGAGCAGCACACCGAATTTTTATCTGAAAAAGAATTTTAATAAAAACTATTCAGACTACGGCACACCATATATCAGTGAATTGTGTAATGTGGATAAATCAGATAACTTAATTATTTATGCTCATAATATGAAAAATCATCAGATGTTCGGTGATTTGGAGAAGTATAAATCAAAAGATTTCTACAACAGCCATAAATATATTCAGTTTGATACACTGAATACACAAGGAATTTATGAAATCATATCCGTATTCAAAACAACGGCTGATGATTTTGATTATCAAAGCTATACTGATTTCACTGATGAAGAACAATTCAATACCTTTATTGATAAATGCAAGAGTCTGTCACTTTATGAAACTGAAACAAATTCAGCATATGGTGACAGGCTTATAACTTTATCAACTTGCGAATATTCACAGAAAGGTGGCAGACTTGTTATAGTTGCAAAGCAAATTGGGGTGAGCAATTATGAAACCTAAAAAGTATGTTGTATCACTTTCAGGCGGCAAGGATTCTACGGCTATGTTGTTAAAGTTGATTGAGGAAGGCAAGCCTATTGACTATATCATTTTCTGTGATACAGGGCTTGAATTTCCGCAGATGTATGAACACATCAATAAGTTGGAAAAGTATATCAACAGACCGATTATCAGACTCAAGGCTGAACACGATTTTGAATACTACTTTTTTGTTTATCATCCTAAACGCAAAAATCCTGAATTAGAAAAGTATAACGGAATGAGTTGGGGTGGCCCGAGAAATCGTTGGTGTACTGCAATGCTGAAAACAAGAGTATTAGATGCTTATTTCAAGGACTTAAAGAAAGATTTTGAAATTGTTGAATACATCGGTATTGCTGCTGATGAACCTAACAGGGTTAAAGATGCCTGCTATCCTTTGGTTGAATGGAATATGACTGAAAAGGATTGCCTTGAATATTGCTATGAGCGTGGTTTTGACTGGGGTGGATTATATAAAATATTCCATCGTGTATCCTGTTGGTGCTGTCCATTGCAAAGTCTTGATGAACTGCGAAAACTCCGAAAGTATTTTCCAAATTTATGGAAACAGCTTGAATTTTGGGACAGAAATACTTGGAGAACATTTAAGCCTGATTATTCAGTACAGGACTTAAATGTTCGTTTTGATTTAGTGGAAGAATGGCAGACTCAAGGTAAACAACTGAAAACAAAGAAATTCTACACTACATTAAGAGAAAAATTAGCAAGTTAGCAGGTGAAAAATGAGAGAAATTAAAGCAAGATATAAGGTTAATCAGACCGTCAAAACGCTTGACCGTGCTGCCATTGTGGCAGATAAATTCAGAAACGCTACAGTAAAATCAAAGGAATCAGCCGAGCATACACAAACCACTGATGAAACATCACCCGAAGAATATGCCGTAAATTTTGTTTCTGATAAATCAAGAACAGCCATTAACAGAGCTGCCGTAAAATTTAATGAAAAAGGCAAACAGAGTGTTGTTGAAACCAAACGCAGTATTCAGCATTTTAGGTCGGAACAAGTTGCTAAGACAATGCGCCGACAAAGAACTGATGAAAAGCCTTTTGCAAGTCTTGATTTGAACTTTTCTGATAAAGGCAGCAAGTATGACATCAAGACAAGAGAAAGCATAGAAAAGGCACAGACAAAGCCTATCAGTAAGGATGTAAAAGGTACAGATAAGACAATAAAAACAGCAAATCATTCTGCTAAGAAAACAGTTAAATCATCATCTGAAACAGCAAGAAAATCATATGTATCATCTAAGCAGTCTGTAAAGGCGGCAAAGAAAAGTGCCGAAACTGTCAAGAAAGGTTTTGAAAAATCTGCAAAGACTATGAAAGAAGCTGCCAAGCATACAAAGAAAATCGTTAAAGGTGTTATTAAAGGTACAAAAGTATTAATAAATGCCATCATTGCAGGCGGTTGGGTTTCTGTTGTTATTATCATAGTGTTGTGTCTTGTAGGTGCAGTAGCAGCATCTTTTTACGGAATATTTTTCTCTACTGAAACATCTGAAAGCGGTATGAATATATCAAGTGTTATTCAGGAAATCAACGCTGATTATGATAACAGAATTGATGAACTGAAAGCATCAGGCAGTTATGACAGTGTTGAAATGAACGGCAGTAAGGCAAATTGGAAAGATGTTCTATCCATTTATGCCGTTAAGGTTACCACTGATCCCGACAATCCTATGGAGATTGCGACTGTTGATGAAAAGAAAAAATCAATACTATCCAACATCTTTTGGGATATGAACAGTATTGATTCAAAGGTTGAAACGAGAACTGAAACGAAAGAAATTACCTCAACCGATGACAACGGCAATGAGGTAATCACAACAGAAGATGTTACAGTTAAAGTCTTGACTATTACAATCAACAGTAAGACTGCTGATGAAATGGCACAGACTTATTCTTTTGATGATAAGCAAAAATCATATCTTGCAGAATTGATGAACGACAGCAACGATAAATTATGGGCATCTATTATTTATGGCTTTAATGGTAACACTACCGATATTGACATAGGCTCATTGGATTTCGGTAATGAAACTGCAAACGATATGCAGAGAAAAATCGTTGCAGTTGCTCTTGATTCTGAAAGTTATGGTATATCTGCAAAGTCAGGTTACTGTCAGGCTTGGGTAGCGGATGTTTATCAAGCTGTTACAGGCTCAAGAGGATCTGCTCATTGTGCTTTATGTGCTGCTGATATGTGGGCAGTGTCAGAGGATTGGAGTCAGATACAAGTCGGTGCTACTATTTACGGATATGCAAGCAATCCCTATGGCCATGTTGGTATCTATATTGGTAATGGTCAGGTAATTCATAACTTATCAGGAACAGTTAAAATCCAATCCCTTGAAAGCTGGGTGAAAGATTTCAAAGGTTTTGTTTGGGGTTGGGAGAATGAAATTCGTATTTAAAATAATTAGCGAAATGTTATTTGTTAATCATAAATTTCTTTGAAAATTTTATTCTATTTTAAATTAATAACAATAATTACAATTGTATATCCCTTTAGTATGTACAATCCGTGTATTTGTAGATTAAATCATCATAAAATATTTACAAAGGTATATACGAAAGGGATATAAAAATGGAATTAAATTATATTAAATTAGGAAAACGAATTCGTGCAATAAGAAAAGAAAAAGGTCTAACTCAAGAAAAACTTGCTGAAATAACTGAATTATCTGCAAATCATATCAGTCATATTGAGCGTGCTAATACTATGGTAAGCCTTCCTACATTAGTACAAATTGTTAATGCTTTAGGCGTCACTGTTGATGATGTTTTATGTGATAGTGTTGAAAAAGCCAAACTTCCATATATTAATAAAATTACATCTTTATCATCGGATTGTGATGAAAAGGAAATACGCTTGTTTTCTTCAGTGCTTGATACTTTAAAGAAAACATATAGAGATATTAATAAATAGGAGAAAGAAAAAAGTAAATATGAAAATAGCTGTGTGTGATGATGAGTTTGAATTTTGTCAAAAGATTAAAAATGCCCTCGAAAAAACAATCAGTAATTACGATACGATAGAATGTTTTAATAGAGGAAGTGAATTATTAACCGAAGCAAATAAAAGAATGTTTGATATAGTTTATCTTGATATTGAGATGCCCGGAATTGATGGAATAGAAACTGCCGAAAAATTACAACAGTTAAATCGTGGAACATTGGTGATTTTTGTTTCGAGCTACAGTTGTTATATATCAACGGCATTTAAAATTAATGCGTTTCAATTTTTGATTAAAGAATATGCAAATGAAGATGCGATTATTTCAGAATATAATAGAGCAAAAGAAAGATATTGTTTAGATCATTATTTGTATTCTGTTAAGAAAAAAGATACCGTTGAAAAAATTGAGATAAATAAAATTATTTTTATTGAATCTTACAGACGGCATTTATATGTTGTAACTGTTGACGGTTGCAAACTTGAATTCAGAGGTAAAATGAATGAAGAGGAAAAGAAATTAAAAATATTTAATTTTGTAAGAACGCATGAAAGTGTTTTAGTAAATATGGCTTATATAAGAAGAATTGATTCTTCGTCATTACTATTGAAATATCAAGAAAATGCACATATACCGATTAGTAGGAAATATAAAGAAAGTTTATTGAATGAATATAACTTGTATGTTTCAGGGTATAGTATATGAAAATAGAATTTATTATTGTTCAGGCAATAAGTGTATTAATTGAAGTAATTGTTACATATAGTTATTTTGAGTTTTTATTATCAAATGATAAGAAAAATAGAAAATACGGAAGCAAAACGATATTTTTTTATATAGTGATGTTTATTATTTTAACCATTATTCAATGTTGGGTAAATAATATGGTTGTTGTTCCTTTAAGTCTTGCATTGGCAATTGCTTTTGTAAGTTATGCGTATGTTGGTGAATTAAAAAACAAAATATCTTTAAGTGTTGTTTTGCTTTTGATTTTTATATTATCTGAATTAGGTATGGGAATGATAATGTCAATATTTTCAAATAAAAGTATGCAGGGAATGGAAAATAATTATCTTATGTATTTTCAGGGAATGTTTGCATCTAAAATGACTGCATTTATAATTGTTAAAATTATTGCAAGATTTAAAAGTAAACATATCTATTCGATTAGAATGAAGTCTTGGATTGGAATTATGTTAATACCAATTACAAGTATTGTATCATTATATGCAGTTGTAGAAATAGCATATACAATAAATGATTTTAAAAATAATATGTATGTTTTTCTTATAGCAGTATGTTTGATTTGTGCAAATGTTATGGCTTTTAACTTATTTGAAAATGAACTTAAAGGAGAGGAACAAAAACTTAGGTATCAATTTTTAGAAAAACAGTTAAATGAAGAAAAGGAATATTATAATAGTCTTGCTGATACGCAGAAAGAGATTCGCAAAACTTCACATGATATGAAAAATTCATTAATAGCTATTTTGGGTAGTATTGAGGATGGAAGAATTGATGATGTGAAGTCTAAAATACATAATATTATAAATATTTCTGATAATAGTTTGCAAACAGTATATACAGGTCAAATCATAGTTGATACTATGATTAATACAAAATATAAACGCATGAAAAACAGTAATATTAATTTTAAACCACTTTGCATTATGCGAGAAACTGAAAACTTTGATTATTTAAATTTTTGCCTTTTCTTAGGAAATGCACTTGATAATGCAATAGAAGCATGTGAAAAACTATCCGGCAATAGATGTATCACCTTAAAAATTATGGAAAGAGAAAGTTTTTTATTATGTTATATTGATAATACTTATGATAGAAAAGCTTTAAAAGAAAATGAAAAAACAAGTAAATCCGATAAATTATTGCATGGTTTTGGATTAGATAATATGAAATCTATTATAGATGACAATGGTGGTAATTTAACGATTAAGACAACAGAGGATAAGTTTATTGTATCTGCATTATTTAAAATGTAAATAAAGAACTAATGTTTACTCTCAATCAGTAAAATGATTGAGAGTTTTTTGTATTTATATGTCAATAATGCAATTAAGTTGGCTAAAAATGCAACCTATATTGAACATAATATAAATAGTATGTTAAGTAATATATGGGGAGGTGTGATTTTGCTGTCGAAGGTTTCAAAAAAAATGTCATCATACTTTATTAAAAGGGGGGATGTTGCAGAAAACGAAAGAGAAATATATGATTATTATTTTGAAATTATGCTGTCAACTATTTTAAATGCGTTATTTTTAGTTGTGTTTGGAATTGTTTTTCGCAATTTTATAAATACAATTCTTTTTATGTTTGGATTTATTGTATTTCGTACAGTAAGTGGTGGATTTCATGCTGCTTCTCATATGAAGTGTTTTTTAACATTAGCAATGGTGTTTTCGTTATTAATAATAATGTTATATTTTATGCCGATAAAATGGATGAATGTTTTTACAATATTGTTTTTACTAATAAGCACTTTGTTAATATATTTTGTTGCACCCGTTGAGCATAAAAATAATCCATTAGATACAAATACAAGGTCAAAATTAAAAAAATATGCACAATTACTGTCGGTTTTAATTTCATCTATAATTATTGTATTAATATTTACTGTAGGATTCAGTGAATATATTTTTAGTTTTTGCTATGGAATGTTCGCTGTTGCAATTTCTGTTGTAATAGTGAAAATAAAAAAATAATAATAGGAGGTTAAAAATGAAAAGGAAAAAACTACTACAATCTACAATAGCAATAATATTAGTAATACTTACCTTGTTCAGCACAATGACAGCAATGGCAGAGCCGCTTGCTGAAGCAGTTACAGAAGTAACTGAAGCTACAGAAACTGCTGAACAGGAAACCTTTATCTATCCCGAAGAAAAGACAACGGAAGAAGATAAAGAGGATACTCCTGAAACTGCTGATGATTTGCGTGAGCCTGATGTGGCGAAGCAGACCGAAACAGATGAGTTCGGCGAGCCTGTTGTTATCAGCGAGCACTCCAAGATTTATCAGACCGGCGATAATACTTTCAAAACTGTGTATTCTGAAATTCCGAATACTTTCAAGGAAAACGGAAAGCAGAAGGAATATGACAATACTCTTGTTCTGAAAGAAAAGGTTGTCGGTCAGGATTACTATACGAATAAGCAGAGCGATATTGATGTTAAGCTCCCTTCTGAAATAAAAGAGAATAAAGGCATCACCTTTGAATACGGCAAAACAAAGGTTGACCTGATTCCAACTGAAGGTGATTATTCAAAAGCTGCTGTTAAAGAAAATGCCATTCTGTATAACGATGTGTATGACGGAATTGATGTTCAGTACACAATTCATGAGCTTGGTCTGAAGGAAGATATTATCCTGAACAAGCATACGGATAAATTCTCCTTTACATACAAGCTTGATACGCACGGAGCAGAGGCAAGACTTGAAAACGGTGTTATCAATCTTTATGAAAAGAAATCAGACGAGCCAGCATTAACACTTTCAGCACCGATGATGACAGATGCTGATGCTAAAATCTGTGAAGATGTTGAACTGACTTTGTCAGAGGAAAAGGGCGAATATATCGTTACTGTAACTGCTGATAAGGAATGGCTTGACTCTGCTGAAAGAGCATATCCTGTAAAGATAGACCCGAACTTTACTGTGCCGACCAGTAAATTTACAGTTGTAACAACAAGTGAGTACAGAGGTGCATATCAGGGCTTGTCCTATGGTTATGCAGGACACCTTACTGACGATCAGGTAGGTGCACCGGGCACAGGTGATTTTGGTAAAACACGAATGTATTACCATATTGACGAGGATTTCAGTTCAATTCCTGAAGGCTCTAAAATCAATAGTGCAAGCCTAAGAATCTATCAATATAAAAACTATACAAGCAATACACAGTTTGCTTGTTTCAGAATTGAAGATTCTTGGTCACCCTCAACTCTTGACTGGGATAAATGTGTAAAACTGAATCAGTCACCGTCAGGCGAAAATGCTGTTTCACAGTCAGCAGTTGGTTTCCATAATTTTGACTGCCGTGAAACTGTAAACAACTGGGTGCAGGGCATTCAGAAAAATTACGGCTTTGTTGTTCAGGCAACAGATGAAACAAGAACGGGTAGTCCGTTCTTCACTCCGCTTTCATCATCAGGTAATCCCGGACAGGAGGCGTTTACTCCTGATAAAGCACCACAGTTGATTATTGACTGGGAAGTTCCGAATCCTGTTGATCCGAATTATCCTCTCGATGAAACAACCATTAATCTCAGAACCATTATTGAAACAAATAAAGACGGTCTTTTGAGATTCCACGCAATCTTTGCAGACGGTGTTGCGCAGCCGGGTTCTGTTGTTACATACAAACTCAATGATTCATCTAAAAAGCAGGATGGCACGGTTGCGGCTTCTCCTTCATATAAATATCCTGATTCATTGGAATGGAGCAAGTATTTCCCTGACAGAGCAACTAAATACAAAGATATTCTTAGTAACTGGCAGACAATTGTGCCGTTTACCGATACTGCATTCAACACAATCTATCAGTATTCTGCTACTGCTGAAAAAGATGGCGTAAAGGGCAATACTGCTAAGAGTGATGAATTTCTTGTATACAAAATAAAGCAGTATGATACACTGCCTAAGATTGCAAACTATTATGGTGTTCCTCTTGCGCAGATTATGTTTGATAATCGTGTTCAGGATATGCTTTTGGTAGAAAATAATACAATCGTTATTATCAATCCGACAAAAAACGGAAACAGACCATATAATCCCGAACCGCTTACAGATGCCGACAAACGAAGAATTGATGCACTGCTTATGGGCAGAGGCAAGCACTGTGAATTCGGCTTTGAGCCTGTTAATCTGAACACAGGTAATTTCTATTTCAGCACAGAGGATATTTCTATCCCTGATTTAAACGGCAATTTCAGTATTGAAAGAACATACAATTCAAAGGGTGCAGGCTATAACAGCTCATTCGGCCGTGGCTGGCACTTTGAATATGACGAGTATATCTCAAAGCTTGAAAACGGAACTTATGTATATTCCCGCGGTGACGGCAGTGCAATCTATTTTGAGCCTGACGGAAAAGGCGGATATACCTGTCCTGACGGATACAACCTTACCTTTACACCTGTGAAAATCGGTGAAAAAGAGGGCAATTTCGGCGGTGAAGAGCTTGAAAAGTACAATGTATATGAGTATGAGGTTAAGTCTGCCGATGGTGAAGTAAGACGCTTCAATACAATGGGTATGCTTACTAAAATCACAGACTCAAAGGGATTTGTAACATCATTCAGCTATGATGACGAATACAATCTTAAATCCATTACATCCCCTGCAGGCACAATCTATTCTTTTACCTATACGGATGACGGATATATCAAGTCAATCACTCTGCCAAACGGAAAAACTCTGAATTATGCTTACGATGACAATAACAACCTTGTTTCATATAAGGATGCTAACGGCAATGAAACCAAGTATGCTTATGACAGCAAGCACCAGATGTCATCATGGACAGATGCTGAGGGCAATGTTATCGTTACAAACACCTACGATAGCGAAGGCAGAGTTACAAAGCAGGTTGATGCCAACGGAGCAGTTAGCACACTCGCTTATGCAGACGGTAAAACCACAACCACAGATGCTAACGGCAATGTTACTGTATATAACTATGATAATCAGTATCGTACTACCAAGATTGAATATCCGAACGGCAGTACAGAACTTAAAGCATATGATAACAGCAACAACCTTGCAAGCGTAACAGATAAAAACGGTAATAAAACGGAATATACATACGATAATAACGGCAATATTTTAACCGAAAAGCGTTTTGATGGTGCTGTTAAAAAGTATGCATACAACAGTGACAATCAGATTACCAAGATAACTGATTATGACGGCAAAACTACATCCTATGAATATAAAAACAAGGATGTTGTTAAGCAGATTAATAATGACGGCACAGCATTAACTTTTGAATACGATAATAAGCATCGTATGATTAAGAGCATAGATGCCAAAGGCAATTCAAGTGAATACACATACAATGGTGCTTTCATTTCATCACTTACCAATGCTGACGGACAAAGTGCACAGTACGCATATAATTCTCTCGGTCAGATTATCAGCATCACCGATGCAAACGGCGGAATCATCCGCTTTACCTATGATAACGCAGGCAGAAAGCTCACCCAGCAGACTGCTGATGGTGCGATTACCAAATATGTATACGACAAAGCAGGATGTGTAACATCCATCACAGACCCAAAAAACAATGCTTTCACCTTTACATATGACGGACTTGGTAATATCTTAACTGCAACAGATCCATACGGCAAAACCATTTCATATGAATATGACGGTGTTGGCAATAAGATTAGCGAAACCGATGCCGAAGGCAACAAGACTGTCTATGCTTATGACAGTATGAACAATCTGATTACTGAAACAGATGCAGACGGAAATAAAACCACTTATACCTATGACAAAAACGGCAATCAGATTTCATCAACAGACGCAAACGGCAATGAAACAAAAATGGAATATGATTACCGTTTTGACGAGGTATCAAAAGTAACAAACGGTGCAGGCGAAGCATTAAGCTATGAATATGACACAGTAGGCAATATTACAAAAATCACTTATCCGAACGGCAGCAGCATTTCAAATTCATATGACAATATGAACAGAATTGCCAAAACTGTTTCTCCGTCAGGGCTTGAAACAACATATACCTATGATGAAAACGGCAATGCTTTAACTGTTACAGATAATACAGGCAGAACCATAACATTAACCTATGATGTTATGAACAGAAATACAAAGTCTGTTATGCCTGACGGAAGCGAGATTCTTTATACCTATGATAATCTCGGCAGACTTACAGAGCAGACCGATGCAATGGGCGGCAAAACAAAATACACCTATGACGCAGTCGGCAGCATTACATCTGTTGAGGATGCACTCGGCAGAGTAACAGCATACGAATATGACCTTAACGGAAATATTGTTAAAATGACTGCACCGAACGGCGCAGTTACGCAGTACGCATATAACGCATATGACCTTGTATCAAAGGTTACTGACGGACTTGATAATGTTACAAACTATGCTTATGACGGCAATGAAAACATTACTAAAATCACAGATGTATTTGATAATGAGCAGTCATATGAATACAACGCAAATGGTCTTGTAACAAAATATGTAAATCAGCTCGGCAATGCACAGACTATCGCATATGACGGCAACGGCAATGTTACAGCCGTTAAGGATGCACGAGGCAACACCGCATCCTTCACTTATGATGCAGCTAACAGGACTGCAACAGCAGTATCTGCCGAAGGGTACACTGTTAATTACACCTACAACAGCTTAGGTATGATTGCATCTGAAACAGATAACACAGGTGCAGAAAATACATATACCTATGACAACGCAGGCAGACTCATCAAAGTTGAGGATGCGCTCGGTCAGACTGTTGAATACACCTACGATATGCGTGATAACATTACATCCGTTAAAAACACGGACGGCACAGTTACCGAGTATACATACGATGTAATGAACAATGTTGTTGCAATCAAGGATGCTGAGGGCAAAACCACAACCTATACCTATGATGCAAACGGCAATCTTCTTTCAAATGAGGATGATGCACACAGAGTTTGGTCATACACCTATGACGCAGTCGGCAGACTTACAAAAGCAACAAATCCGCTTGATGAAAGCACATCATATGCTTACAACACGATTGACCAGCTTACATCAACAACAAATGCAAAGAATCTGGCTAAGTCATATGAATATGATATACTCGGCAATCTCCTTTCAACTACAGATGAAAACGGCAATAAAACATCATACGAATATGATGCCCTTTACCGCATAATCAACACAACTGCGTCAGACGGCGGCAAGCAGGAATTCCTGTACGATGCTGCAAGCCGGCTTGTTAAATTCAAGGATGCACTCGGCAACATAACACAGTATTCTTATGATGCAAACGGCAATCTTGCAAGCCTTACAAGCCCGAACGGTGGCGTATATTCCTACGCTTACAATAAGGACAATTACCAGACATCCATTACTGATCCGCTTGAGAATGTTACCGCAAGCACCTATGACCTTGCAGGCAGATTAACTGCAAAAACACTTCCGAACAATGCAGAGTATACCTATTCCTATGATGCAATTGGCAGAATTATTAAGCAGACTGCTCCTGAAGGTCTTTCAAAGTCATACGCTTATGACGATGCAGGCAACCTTGCAAGTGAAACAGACCAGTCTGACCGCACCACAAGCTATACATATGACAGTATGCACCGCCTTACATCCTCTACAAATGCAAAGGGCGCTGCAACAACACTTTCATATGATAACCGCGGTAACCTGTCAACCATCACATCACCGCTCGGCAATAAGACAAGCTATGAGTATGATGCACTTGACAGAATCAGCAAGGCTCTTGACCCTGTGGGCAGAGTTCAGGAATATACCTACGATGCTGCAGGCAATATTACTGAAATCACAAAGAACGGCGGCAGAGCATACACTTACACCTATGACAATGTGGGCAATGTATTATCTGCGACAAATCCGATGAATCAGGTGCAGAATTTCACCTACGATTCAATGAACCGCCTGACAAGTGAAACTGACCTTGCAGGCAAAGCAACAAGCTATGCCTATGACCTTAACGGTCAGCTCACCTCTGTTACAGATAAAAACGGCAGTGTATCAAAGTATACTTATGATGCCAACGGCAATGTTACATCCATAACTGACCCTGAAAACCGCAAAATCAGCTATACCTATGATTTGCTTGACCGAATCACAAATGTAACTGAGGGCGAAACCAAAACAGCCTCTTACGAATATGATTCAGTCGGCAATCTCACAAAGTATATTGACGGCAACGGCAAGGCAACAACCTACACCTACAACAAGTTAGGTGAAATGACATCAATAACCGATCCTCTCGGCAAGGTCAAGGAATTCTCCTACAATGTCAATGCAATGCTTGATACCGTTACAAATCCTGACGGCTCAAGCGTAAATTACAACTATGATGTACTTGACGAACTGATTGGAAAGAGTTATGATAATGAAGAAGACCCGCAGGCACTCTATGGCTATGACCTTGACGGCAACCGCATTTCAATGGATGATGTTGCAGGCAAGACAGCCTATGAGTATGACGAAGCAGGCAGAATAACAGCCGTTAACCTTTCAAACGGCAAAAAGATTCTTTATTCATACGATGAATACGGCAATATTTCAAAGCTGACTTACCCTGACAAAACCGCAGTAGAATATACCTACAACGAGCTTGATCAGCTTACACAGATTAAGGACAGACAGGGTAAGATTACAAAATATGACCGTGATGCCAACGGCAATATTGTTAAAGTAACAAGACCTAATAACACATACACCACTATCGAATATGACGATATGGGCAATGTTATCAAGGTTGTCAATATGGGCAAAAACCCGTACTACAATATTGAGGAAGAGCTTTCATCCTTTGCCTACACCTACGACAAGTCGGGCTTTATCACAGGCGAGGCTGCAAAGAACGGCAGACGCATTGAAGTAAGTCAGTATGAATATGACGAGCGTGCACAGCTTGTTAAGGTAAATCAGACCGTTACGGAAAACAACCAGTTTGTTGAAGAAACGCAGATGGTGTACACCTACGACGGTGCAGGCAACCGCTTAAGCGCAGTCAAAACAAGCGGTGACACAACACTCTGCAATATTCAGTACACATACAATGACAACAGTCAGATAACAGATATTGAAAGTGACTGTGATGACGACAAGCAGACACACATTGTCTTAACCTATGATGAAAACGGAAATCTCAAGAATACAACCTGCAATGACACTGAGAAAGTCCGTGATTACACATACGACAACGAAAACCGCTTAAAGGCAGTAAAAGAGAACGGCTCTCTGCTTATGGCTGCCCTTTATGACGGCAACGGCGACCGTATATTCAGATTAGATTACCGCAAGAATTCAGATTATGTATCCAACAAGGCAGGCACGGCAGAGAATGTATATTATCCTACAAGCTCTGTAAACTCCGCTTATGATACAGATGTAATTCTGAATGAAATGCTGATTCCAAACGGAATTACAAACAACACGGCAATCAATTATGAGCTTACTGGTTACATCAACGATATTAACACCGAATACACACAAACTCTTATGGAGTACGGTGCAAACGGTAATACAACAAATATCTATGAATACGGTGCACAGAGAAACAGTGCAACGATAAACGGCACAAAGGGCTACTATCTCTATGACGGCAGAGGCTCAGTTGCAGGCTTAAGCGGTAACACAGGCGGCAGTATGATAACCTACCGCTATGATGCTTACGGCAACACAACAAAGTCAAACAACACCCTCAACAATCCGTATCAGTACAATGCTGAATATACAGACAGCTCAACAGGCTTGCAGTATCTCAGAGCAAGGTATTACGATTCTTCTCAGGGCAGGTTTACTGCTAAAGATACTTATCTTGGTACAATTCATAATCCTTTAAGCAGAAATCTTTATACTTATTGCTATAACAATCCATTATATTACACTGATCCTAGTGGACATTTTGTGTTATCTGCAACAGCGATTGCAGTAATAGCAGGAGCTGCAATTGGTGCTGTTACTGCTGGTGGACTTAATGTTTATGGTCAATATAAAGAAAAGCAACAAAATAATCAAAAATTAACTGCAAAGAATTTCAACTGGGGAAGTTTTGCATTTAGTACAGTGGTTGGCGGTGTTGCAGGTGCAGCAGGCGGTTATGTCGGTGCTTATGCATATGGTGCGTTAGCTGCTACATATGGTGCTACTGCATTAACAGCTGCCGGAACTACTGGGGTATTGACAGGCTCGCAAATTATTGGAGCAGGAGCCCTATCTGCAACTGCGGGTGGTCTAGTAAATAGGTTTGTTTACACTGGAATGACCACAGGTAATATTAAACAAACTCTCCGTAATACTTTTGATCCTAAGAGTATACTTATCGACATGGCAGTCGGTGCTGGAATGTCGGTATTATCATTGGGAATCAATAAGATACAGACAACTGCAGAATACCAGACAATTAAAGCACAAATTGAAAGTTTTAAAAAGTTCTGCAAAGATGGAGTTGCTAAAATTTCTGGACAAAAAGCTCCAACTCCTGTTGACATTCCTGAAACACCAGTTAATTCCAATATATTAACTGGAGAGCAATACTTAAAATATCTCAAAAACAGTCAACACTATACTAATTCAAAAGATGTTATGCTTGGAAAATATGATAATGGTGGTCCAACGAGTTATATTAACCAAGCAACAAAAAATGGACGTAATTATTCATATTTTGATATGGGTAATGATTATAATACGATAAAAACACAATATGGATATTCTGATAGTGATATGTTTGAGTTATTTAATAAGCCCTTTTTAGATGATGCTATTTCACAAGGAAAAACATTTCATTTTTCCCATAATCCTGTAAATGACACTGGTGCACTTGGGCAAGAGTTTGCATATTTACAAGAGCATGGATATTCATGGGATGCTAACTCAATGACTATGACTAGATGAAATTATTGAAACTGGAGGAATTATGAAAGGTAAAGAACTATATGATTTAGTCAAAAATTTCTATGGTTACAAAATTAATATGATAGGATATAATTCTTCAACTTCAGAAGTTTCAGGAATTTTATATGACTCATTCCTGTTAAAATGTGACACAAATGATCGATATGAGCGATTTGGATGTGGACTTTTTTTGGACAATAGTCAAGTGGCAATTACTAATTTTTTAGGAAAACGCTGTTCTTTAAATAGTGATAAAGATTCTATTGAAGAAAGTCTTGAATTGGTGGATAACTATTGTAGATTACGTCTTCCAGATAAATTCTTAAAATCCTATGATAATGCATATAAAAAACATACAAAGTGAGATGTTTTCTTTGTATTAACTTAAACAATTGAGCGAGCAGGGTGAGCCATCACCCTGCTCCTAATAATGAATTTTAGTATTAATTCTATATTTTGCCGTAAATAATCATAGCTAAGAGAGCCTGCAAACTTCGAATTATCATAAACTCTTTTTTAAATATTTTAAAAGGAGTTAAAAAGATGTTAAACATAATAGATGATAAATTACAGGAACTTGGAATTACAAAAAATTATAAAGGCTACAATCAATTAAAACTGACACTGATGCTTGCTCTTGAGGATGAAACTCGTCTGCTTTCAGTTACAAAAAGTATATACGAACCTTTATCTGAAAAACACGGGTATTCTTATCAAACAATAGAAAGAAACATCCGCACAGTAGTAAGCAAGATTTATAAAGAAAATTATAGCAAGCTATGTGAAACAGCAAGATATAAACTGCCAAAAGAACCAACAGCAAGCGAGTTTATCGCAATTCTTGTTTCCGATATGCAGCGTTCGGTTGTATAACTTAAGAAATTATCGAAGATTAAGCAGGATTTTCTATCCTGCTTAATTTTGTAAATATTGAAATAATAATTCGTTGATAGTAAATACAATAACTAAAAACAGCACTGAAAATTCAGTGCTGTTTTGTCGTTTTATGTTAAAAACGCAATTTGCCTGTCGAAAAATGCAAAACGATTGTCTGGGCTTGATTTTGATGTTATGCTGTTCCTACAAAATTTATTGAATTATAAGGAGATTATATGAAAAAAAGCAAAATTAATTTAAATATATTATCAGTGTTTTATTTGTTAATTCTGTTTATTCAAATTGTGGGGATTGTAGTAGGACTATTTTATGAATATTTGTATAAGCCAGCAAATGCTAATGCGTTGGTACAATTGTTTATTATATCTAAAAAATTTTTTAACGAAAATTGGATGGGTTTATCTGCATTCAGTATTATTTTATTACCATTAAATAATCTATATTATTCTATTACGAATCATCAAAATAATGATTTTAAAAAAGAAAACAGCAGAGATTATTTGGAATATATTTTTTGTATTATTAATATATTGTTATATTGTGAAGTTTACAATGTTGAAAGTTTAAAAGAAAAAGTTGAATTTATCAAGTCTAATGTTTTATATTTTTGCATTACTGTAATAATTATTATAGGTGTTATTTTATTATCAAATTTTTTGGCGAAATATATAGTAGCAAGAAATTCAAGAACTAACATTATAGATGAAATTGTTAATAGAGAAGAAGGTAAGGCGAATAAAAAATTTTCTGAATCGGATAAAAAAGATGAAGTTAAAACTGCAATAAATAATGATTTAAGTCAAAATCAAAAAGAAATTTTAAAGCATCCTTTTTCATATGCATATGAAAATTATAAATTATATAGAGCAAGAAGAAAAGCAGTAAAATATGCAAATCGATTAGAAATCAAAAAATTAAAGGAAAATAACTTGTTACAACAGGCCAAAGAAGGCGAATTCTATGGAGATTCTTCGGCAGTTTTTATTATAATATCAATAACGATTTTGGTTATATTTGCTATAGCGATTTATTTTATTTTTAAAGAAGGTGTTGGTGAAAATGGAGGTATTGTATCTAAAGTTTTTGAATCATTAAATATGCTGCTGAAAAAATTAACAAATGGGTTAGAAGTAACTGAACCTAATATTCTTAATTTTTTTATGGTATTTGGAGTAATAATTTTAGGATTAATTTGCTATATTCTCTTGGTTTATACTTTGACTTATATTTGGAAGATATGGTGGTATTTGGCAAAAAAATCAGATACTAAAAATACTAAAGTAAAAAAATTAGTAGAATCATTAGAAAAACTTTTTTCAGATACAATTGATGAGGTTGTACATTTACTTATGTTTATTCCGGATGTCTTAGGTAACATTATAGGAATAGTTTACGATGGAGAACAAGAAAAGGAAGATTCAGAGGAGGAAGAGAATAATGGATAATAAAAATAAAAGTAGTAATGTAGAAGTTGAAAAAGTAAATAATGTAATCAGTCATGATGAATCAAAAAATAAAAGTGATAACGATAATACAAATAAGAAAAAGAACCGAAATCAATTTATTGGTACATTAAAATATGGAATTGCCGCTTTGTCTCTTGTTTCTTTTATTACAACAAGTAACGGTCTTGAGAAAATCATTAAAGGAAATAAGTTTTTGCCTTTTTTAATTTCTTTTGGCATTCAAATGATAGTGTTGATTGTTGGAACACAGTTAGTAAATATAGTTAAATCTATTAAAACATTTAAAATCAGTCACAGATTTTGGAAAGGTGCTATTGCTGTATCTGTTATAATTCCGTATTTATCTGCTGTATGCTTTTCCTCGTTTTTTAGTTATGTGTCATTAGCAAATGATGCATATGAGAATGTTAAAGAAAGCGACTATAATATTAAAATCGAAAATTTCTTTAATGAAGAAATAACGAATGTTAAGAATTTGAATGATGCTGCCGGTAATATAACTTTAAAACAAATTCAAAACTATGTTCCTGAATTTAAGGGTGTATTGGATGAGTTTTCCACTAAATATGGTGGAATAATACAATCAGATAAAACAAGAATTCAAAAAAATGGGTTATCCTCATTAAATAGCAGTGAAATATACAATCCGGAAACTTATATATATTCTTATGGTGCTAATACACAACAGGCAGAGAGACTGAACGGTTATGTAACTACATTTGATACGGCAGCCAATATTTATAACAATTACTATATTTCTTATGAAAGACAGTATGAAAATATTCAAAACAGTGAGGATAAGGAACTTATTTCATCATCAGCTAAAAATATTAGTGAAATAGAGAGAAGCATTTCATCAATAGATAATCAAATAAATACTTTGAATAGTATAAGTGATCCTAATTCGGATTTTAATAATGCATTGCGTACTCCTATTTCAAGATTTATTAGTGCATTTGAATCTTTGAAAATTTCTTTTGCTGATTTAAAAAGTTTTTATGATGGTTTGTCAAGTAAAAATGTTCAGAATTCTAATTTAAATTTAGATAATATTTACAACACAATCTATTCCACGATTAATGTTGATGATGATAAAGTAAAGAGTGCTATTGATGACTTAACTTTAACTATTAATGCTTATATAACTACATATGATACAGATGAAATAAATGATGAAATTTTATCAAATTTATCAACATGCATTACTTATTTAGGCGAATTTGATAAGTATAAAAAATTGGATCAAAAAATTAATGATTTTGAAAGTGATGTATTACAAAAGGTTTATGTTATCGACTTGGAAACAACTACTGAAAAATCTAATGATGAAGCTGAATCTACAGAAATCGGAGAAACCAGTAATCAGAAACAAACTATAACAGATAAACAAATAACTACTGATAATGTATCAACTACAGGAGAATCTAAAAATAATTCTCATAATGCTTTAAGTAAAGTAAATAAAGATGAATGGAATGAGATTAGAAGGGAAAATTTGGGAGAGTTTATTGATATAATAAAATCGTTACCAGATTTTGATATAATTTTAAATTTTTATGATGAAACGTCTCAGTTAAATTCATATGCAGAAAAGTTAAAGGAAAATAAGGATTATAAGACAGTTACTTTGGAAAAGGCATATAGACTAAATAGACAAAATTTGGAGAGTATAAGTGAAATTGAAAGAGCTTGGAACTTTTTATTTTCAGATTTTAAATATATGGCTGTCTATTGTGGCTTTATAGCTCTTTTTTTGGATTTATCTTCTTTGTTTGTAGGAATATTTATTTATTTCTATGAAAAATCAAAAATAAAAAAAGATAGAAATTGAAATTAATGAAGAAAAAATTGTTAAATATTAATTATATATCCGATTAGGATTTATAGTATATGTATTAATTCTCTAAAAGTATATACAATAACATTAAGGATATGTACTAAGGGGATGTAAAAATGGAAAAACCGCTTGATTATGTTAAATTGGGTGAAAGAGTTCGCACGATAAGAAAAAGAAAGGGATATTCCCAAGAAGACTTATCAGAGCTTTCCGGTATCTCCATTACACACTTAAGTCATATAGAATGTGCCAATACCAAAGCTTCTTTAGAGAAATTTGTAATATTAGCAAATGCTTTGGAAGTAACTTTAGATGACTTTTTCTGTGATAGTTTAAAAAAGGCTAAAATTCCTTACATGAATGAAATTATAAAAATGGCTGAAGATTGTAATGAAAAAGAAATAAGAATATTTTGTTCAACTTTAAAGGCACTTAAAGAAAGTTATAGAAGCGAACATGAAAAATAGGATAAAAGTATGAGAATTGCGATTTGTGATGACATAGAAGGTGTTTGTAATAAAATACATAAATGTTTGCGTGAGATAACAAGAGATATATCTATAGATTGCTTTTGTAGTGGTTATGATCTTCTTAATTCTATGAATAACGAGCATTATGATATTGTTTATCTCGATATAGAAATGCCAGGAATAAATGGCATTGAAACTGCTGAAAAACTACAAAAAATAAATCACAGCGTTATCATTATTTTTGTTTCAAGCTACTCTTGTTATATTACTAATGCATTCAGAATTAATGCTTTTCAGTTCTTGCTTAAAGACAATTTAACTGAAGAAGATATTGTGTTTGAATATAAACGAGCCTTTGAACGCTACAAAAAGGAACACTATAAATATTGTGTAAATCAAAAAACAGGTATTTCATACTTTGTTATTAATAGTATTGCATATATTGAATCTGCAAACCGGCATTTATATCTAAAGCTTTTAGATGGAACATCTTTTGAATTCAGAGGAAAACTTGATAAAGAAATGCAAAAATTAACGCCGTATAACTTTATTAGAGTTCACGAAAGTTTTTTAGTTAATATAAGTGCGATTAGTTCTTTAAAAACTGAAAGCCTTGTTTTAAACACAAAATTAAGGGAGGAAATTCCTATAAGCAGAAGATATAAAGAAAATGTGTTAAATGCATATAACCTGTATAATGTGGGATATATGATATGAAATTAGAATTTATTATAATACAAATTATAGGTGTACTAATTGAAAGTATAATTACATATCAATTTTTTGAATCCACTATATCTCAGAATAAAAGTAACAGAAAATTTGGTAACAAAACAATTTGCTTTTATGTTTTGTTTTTTGTAGTGCTATTTATACTTAATTGTCTAATGCGAGATATGTTGCTTACACCAATTTATATGTGTTGTTTAATATTTTTTCTTAGCTTAATATATAAAGGTTCATTAAGAGTAAAAATTTTATTAAGTACACTACTGCTTATCATTTTTGTTTTGTCTGAACTTGGAACTGGAATGATAATAACAATATTTTCTGAAAAAAGTATGGAGGATATGTCAGATAATCTAATTTTGTACTTTCAAGGAATGTTTATATCACAAATGGTATCATTCATTATTGTTAAGATTATAAGTTTGTCACGAAATAAGCAGTTTGTTTATCTTCCTCTAAAAGTATGGCTTCAGATAATGATTATACCTTTAGCAAGTATAATTTCTGTATATGCTGTAGTGGAAGTTGCATATAAAATAAACGATTTTCGCAGCAGCATGTATGTTGTTCTAATTGCATTATGCCTTATAATTGCAAATTTGTTTACCTTTCATTTGTTTGAAAAAGAGTTGCAAAATAGGGATGACAAATTAAGATATTCTTTTTTAGAAAGGCAATTGGAGGATGAAAAAGAATATTATAAAACAATTTCTGAAAATCAACTTCAAATTAAAAAATTAGCACACGATATGAAAAACACTTTGATTTCAATACTCGGAAATATATCTGAAGGTAAAAATGAGGCGGCTGAATGTAAAATAAATGAAATGCTTGAAAATGCGAAACTAAAAGATCAAACAATTTACACTGGTCAAATTACTGTAGATACAATGATTAATATTAAGAAGAGATTAATGGATGATAATTGTATTAAATTTAAGCCAGTATGCTTTATGAATAATAATTGTTCTTTTGATGAAATTGGTTTCTGTATTATATTAGGCAATGCTCTTGATAATGCAATAGAAGCTTGCAAAAAGGTGAAAGAAAGCGAAAGATATATTTTATTAAAGATAATAGAGGATGAAAGTATGCTTTCTTGTTATCTTGAAAATTCAAGTAATGGAATTATGCCGAAAGATAATGAAAAAACGACTAAATTTAATAAATCTATTCATGGTTTTGGATTAGATAATATGAAAATGATTGTTAATAATAATGGTGGAGCAATGAGTACTTCACATGATGAAAATAAATTCATATTGTTAGTTTCTTTTATGAAAAATGTTAATAGCAGATTTACGCCTCAATGAATTCTATTGGGGCGTTTTTTTTGCAAATATGTCAAAAATGCAATTAAGTCTGCTAAAAGTGCAAAATGTATTGTTTATTCTTGTTAACAATGTTATGTTGATTATGGAGTTATACTGACTCAAAAAAATATTAGATGAAAGGACGAATAAACAATGAAAAAGAATGCTAAAAAATCATTGCTTCCAAAGTTAGCGAAGAAAATTGGTGACACATCAGTAAATTCAGCTTGTGCCCTTTGGTATCATCAGCCGAAAGTTCCGGCTACATTACTCAGAAAAGATAAATAAATTATTTCGGAATGAAATTAACATTAATGAATTTAATGTGTTTTATTCTAAAGAGAAATTTATTTTGATTATCTGAAAAATATTTTTAGAGATGCATGGTAATTAACTTAATGTTAATTGCTGTGCATCTTTTTTATTTGCCGAATTTGTGAATGTTTTTATATAAATTTATTTGGCAGCCATATTTAGCTGAATATCCATAATCCTTTGTTTTAAACAATAAACATTTTAAAACAAAGGAGATAAAGAATTGAAAAAGTTATGTAAGATATATGATGTTTCTTACGAATATGAAATGAAAGAAAATACAATTTTGGTTTGTGTTAGTGATATTGAACAGGACAAGCTGCTTTCAATATTGCCGGAATTGAAATTGAATTTTAATAAAGTTTTTAGTGCAAATGAATGGCAGCAGTATTTGAAAATCAATCAGTTATATAACCGAAATGAATCTAAACATCAAATGAGAGAAATCAGGCAGTCAAAAAGAATTGAATCGGATACTTTGATGAGATATGAAACTGATTCTATTGCTGAAATATTAAATAATACTGAATTGCAAAGCAAGATTGAAATGGCATTGTCAACATTATCACCCTTGCCGAAAAGTAGATTTTTGAAACACTATTTAGAAAACTATACATACAGACAAATTGCAGAGGAGGAATGCAAAGCAGTATCAACAATTTATGAGTCAATTATGACCGCAAGAAAAAAGTTTTTGAAAAATTTTGAATAATACCCCGAACAAAATACCCCGAACAAGTTGAAGTTTATGAAAGGACTTCCTTTCGTACAACTGAATAAGTCATTCATCAAATACATTCCTATTGTTATGCAGGGTGCATAAGCTGCTTTAATAATCACGCCAAGACACTATTTAGCCGAGCGAGAAATGATTGTTATGAATATCAGTTTGCCGCTGATACGGCGATGACAGGCAATAGGGACAATGATACTCCTGCCCAGCCACAGTCCGAGCGTGATAAAACCGTCGCAGGCAATGGGGGCAGCTCGGATGAAATCGGAGAGGTGGAACTCCTGTGGAGCTGATTTGCAATCAGCCGTTTGATGATTCCCTTATTGCAATTTGGGGTGTTGAGGACAAATTAAATTGCTTTCATATATCAGCCAATCAGTAGGACAACATTGTATTTTTCTTATGAGAACTCAACAATTAAATTCTTATTGATTGGCTCTTACATAGGCAAAAGTCTATGAAGGAGGTTATTTATGAAAGATTATTTAAGAGGAGATATGTATTATGCCGATTTAGGCAGAGGCATAGGCTCAGAACAAAAGGGGTACAGACCTGTACTTATTATTCAAAATAATGTTGGTAACAAGCATAGTCCGACAGTAATTATCGCAGCCATAACAAGTAAAGTCGGTATAAAAGCAAAACTGCCTACTCACTACTTTGTGAATACAGAAAGTGGTCTTGAGGCTCCATCAATCGTTTTGCTTGAGCAGATAAGAACGATTGATAAGAAACGATTAGACTCATATATCGGGCATTTGAGTGATAATCATATTGATGGTATAGACAAAGCACTTGCTGTAAGTATAGGACTTACAGATTAACTATTAATGAAAATAATTATTATATATAGATGTCAAGTATGCGAAATTCGAATTTGATAAAATCGCAAAGTTGATTAATTTTAAATAACGATTATTATGGAGTGTATAAATATTAGAGAAAGGTGTTATTTAATATGGATAAGGTATTATTCAACATTAAAGAAGTTTGTGAATACACAGGTTGGGGTATGACAAAAACAAGGGAGATACTCAAAAGACCTGAAAGTAAATTCACTGTGAGGGTAGGGAACAGATTATATGTGAACAAAGAGCTTTTTGATGAATACTTAGTCAAGTGTGCGAAATATCATATTGATATATAATCGCATAATTGAAAGATTTGAAATAATGATTATCATTATGAGTGTAATATCGATATTTCAAATTTTTAGAAATGAGGTAACTTTTCATGGGAAAAGATTTAAAAGGTAAAGAAATAGGAAAGGGTCTTCATCAAAGAAAAGATGGCAGATATGAGGCAAGAGCACAAATTAATGGTAAAACCATAGATATTTGTAACAGGAGTTTATCAGCCTTGAAAAAGATATTCGAGGAGGAAAAGTCCAAAACATTAAGGGATGAATATAATTACAGACCAAATGAAACTTTATTATCTTGGTATAGCGAGTGGTTTGAAAAATGTAAAACTCCGCAATTAAAAAATGAGATATGTGCGAAAAAGTATGATGCAAAAATCAAGAATACATACTTATCTATTCTTGGTGAGAAAAAACTTGAATACTTATCTCAATTAGATATTCAGCAAGCTACGAATGAGCTTATAGCAAAAGGTTATGTTCAAAGAACATTGGAAGAGGCATTGAGTGCTATCAAACAATGTATAGATGCTGCCATTGCCAATAAGATAATGCAGCATAATGTTTGTCTTGGAGTATGTGTCAAAGATGCTAAACCTATTGCAGAGCGTAGAGTTCTGGAGCATTGGGAACAAGATTTATTTATATCTCAAATTGAAGGAACATTCTATTATGAACCATATATGATTCTAATGCTTACAGGAATGAGAATAGGGGAGTTTTCAGCTTTAAGATGGAGCGATATAGATTTTTATAAAAAGGAAATTTATATTAAACGCTCAATGTCAACTGCATATATAGACGGTGTGAAATATGAAGAGATAACTTCTCCTAAAACAATCTCGGGTTTTAGAACGATACCATTCTTCAGCAATGTTGAACAACTCTTCAAAGATTGGAGAGAAAAGCAGGGAATATGCAAATCTAAAATGGGTAAGAGATGGCGTTCCAAAGAAGAGTACGGAGATTTAGTGTTTACAACAAAATACGGATCTCCGCTAACAAGATATGCTTTAGCTCATACTACACAAATCATAGTTAAAAATATGCGTGCCATTGAAGGATATAATGCTCAACATGAAGGTCGAGAGTCAAGGTTTATTGATAACATATATCCACACGCATTCAGGCATACTTTTGCTACAAGATGTTTCGAGAAAAAGATGGAGCCTTATTTTGTTCAAAAGATTATGGGACACGCAAATTATAGTACAACATTATCTTATACACATATATTGGAAAGCAAATCTAATATGGAAAAAATGAAAGGTGAGGACTTGCTTGGAATAGCCTCATAGTTGCAGATGGTATTTATTGACAGTTTGTGGTTATTTGTGTTATCATGATTGGGCAGAATAAGTTTTGCGACAATAAAAAATGAGGCGTTTTTTAAAACACCAATATTGATAAGAAACAAACTTGAGGCAGCCGATGAACAAAATAGTGCGGATATGCCGTATTTAAGCCGAATTTGAAATCTTTTTCGCAATTCAGATCAATGGTTAATATTAAGCGGCTGTCTTCGGATGGCCGCTTTTTTATACTTGAAATATGCTGTTTGATTCGAGGATTTTTAATGAAAAAAAGATATAAAATAATGATTGTAGTTATAGCGGATTTGCTTTTGTTGGGTGCAGCAGTTTGTGGCTTTGGCTTTACAATAGGCGGAAAGCCGCAAATAACTTTTGTTATCTATGCAGTGTTTTGTTCTGTTATTTTAAGCTATGCTTCTGCTGTTTTTGTTAAAGGTAGGAATTGTGATAAGGGCAGCTCGTTTATTCAGAGTCTTGTGATTCTGACTGTGGTATCAACTGTCTGTATGTATTTGTTTTATAATTCGGTAAATGTGTTAGCTTCTGATAATATATATCAGGAATATGAAACTACTGTCGAGTATTATATCTCTTCTGACAGAATTATAGGTTCTACCGTTGGTTTTTATAATCAGGATAATGAACTTGCGGAGGTTTCAGACTATAATTTTATATGGAGTGACGATGATTCCGCTCCTGTTGAAGGAGCCACACTGACTATCCGTGAATATAATGGTGCATTCAATTATCCAATATATGAAATTGAAAAAGTAAACGGAAAAGAAGAAAAATAAATACAAACTTATTTTAAGGAGTATGCTATGAAAAATTATGATATTATACTTTTCGACCTTGACGGCACTTTAACTGACTCATCACCCGGTATAAAAAATTCTATTATTTACGCATTGAAAAAATGCAATATTACAGTTAATGATACATCAGAGCTTGATAAATTTCTCGGACCTCCTCTTCACGAATCGTTTAAGGAATTTTGCGGGTTTGCTGAGGATAAAGCATGGGAGGCAGTATCATTTTATCGTGAATATTTCAGTACAAAAGGGCTTTTGGAAAATAATCTTTACAGCGGGATTACGGATATGCTGGGTGTGCTTGCAGAAAAAGGCAAACGGCTTATTCTCGCCACCTCCAAGCCACAGCCGTTTACAGATAAGATTATAGAGCACTTTGACCTTTCAAAATATTTTGAATTTATTGCAGGCTCAAATATGGATGGCACACGCTCCAAAAAAGCTGAAGTTATTGAGTATGCACTGAATGAATGCGGTGTTACGGATAAATCAAGGACTGTTATGATCGGCGACAGAAAGCACGACATAATAGGAGCTGAAGCCGTAGGCATTGACTCAATAGGTGTTGAATACGGATACGGCGATTATGAAGAGCTCAGTAATGCAGGCTCAACTTATATTGTAAAAACAGTTGATGAGCTGGAAAGATTGCTTTGCAGTTAGGTTCAATCGTTATAGTTTTTAATCAGAATATATATAAAATCCTATGACATTTCTGTCATAGGATTTTTTGTTTCAATGCAGTTAGTTAAGCTTTTTTACCGTAAGTGTTGCATTAACACCGCTGCCTAAGGTTACTCCAACGGCGAGGAGTGCTGAAATAACCATATCAATTACAGCTCCGGCAGCTAAATTTACAATTACACTTCCGCTGAACAATGAACCGACACCAACAGATAATACTCTTGAAATTGTTGCGCTTGGTATAATGGTTCCGTTCTGACGAACAGAAAGTGTTACTGTAGTTCCGAGTGCAACGGAAAGTGTTGATGAATAGTTTATTTCATAAGTTCCGGCACTTCCTACTGTAATACTGTTAGCAGGAGTGTAGGTTACGTTGCTTGCAGGCATTGTTGAAGCCATTGGAATAACAGTTGTGCCGCCTATTGTGAGGTTCAGTGTCTGTGGTGCAGTACTGTAAACTCCGCCATAAGCTTCTAATCCGTTTTCAGGACCAGTTGGACCTGTAGCACCTGTAGCACCTGTAGCGCCTGCAGCACCTGTTGGACCTGTAACACCTGCGGTACCTGTTGCACCTGTAGGACCGGTAGGACCTGTAACACCTGCGGTACCTGTAGCACCTGTAGGACCGGTAACACCTGCAGTACCTGTTGCACCCATAGGACCGGTAGGACCTGTAACGCCTGCGGTACCTGTCGGACCTGTTGGACCAGTAGGACCTGTAACACCTGCGGTACCTGTAGCACCTGTTGGACCTGTAACGCCTGCGGTACCTGTCGGACCTGTTGGACCAGTAGGACCTGTAA
>X363_Desmarests_Spiny_Pocket_Mouse__coassemble_90_pt1 | contig 74699 bp, 71 predicted proteins | sample X363_Desmarests_Spiny_Pocket_Mouse__metabat2_high_PE_020 | metagenome-assembled genome bin X363_Desmarests_Spiny_Pocket_Mouse
ATCCTACTTTATTGAATTCGTTCTTCCTGAATTAATTGTTGGTAGTATTCTTATATTTACAGGTGTAGTTTTTTTAATTCTTGTTTTAGATGTTGTTGTTGATGCAATTGAAAATTCTCAATCAACAACTAAGTCTAAATCAGACAATAAATCACATATAGTATTTCCTGTTAATCCATATGATTTTAATCCACTTGGATTAACCAGAAAATATTATGATGGAACTAAGAATGGACCGCTTATTAGTTGGGTGGATCCAATAACTAATCAAGAGGTATTTCGTTGGGATGCAAATATTAATCGTCCTAATGGACCTCATTATCACATATATGGGTCAGGACATTATATTCCTGGAATAAGTTATGTTCCGGAACCATATGCATCAATTTATTTTTAAGTATTTAAAATGGAGCATTGATATGATAAGATTTGATAAAAGTAAGATGGATGAATTAAAAGAGTTTTTGTATCACAGCGATTCACATGATGCTGAAATAAAGAATAGTAAATATGATATGGAAAACAAAATTTATTACATTAGTCTTTATAATTCAATATTAAATGTTGAAATGAATTTTAATTTTTATAATGTAAAGATAGTTATGTTTTTTAAAGATTATAATTATGGTCAGTTATTAGGATATAGTAATCAAATCTATTGCTTATCGGTTGAGGAAAACTATTCTCTTTTTAAAAGCAATCCTAATTTGCCTGATGATTATTATAACGATACTTTGTATTTGCTGTTTGAAACATTTTCAGGTGATGCGTTACATGTTGTTTGTAACGAAGTATCAATTGATATTCAAAGAAATGTAAAACAATAATGAGATAGAGAGAACAAGGGATAAAAATTTCTTATTCTGTTCCTTTATCTGCTCAATTAGTAATCCTACGACATATTTAGGCAATACATTGGAATGGCAGGGTCGTCAGCTATCGTTATTCAGCAATGCAGATTTGCAGATAAAATATACCTATGACAATAACGGCTTAAGAGTATCAAAAACTGTCAATGGTGAAAAAACATACTATGAATACAACGGAGATAAGCTGCAGTATCAGGAAAAGGGGGAGCAGAAGCTCTATTTCTGGTATGATGCATTCGGTAACTTAAGCAAGGTCTATTGTGTATACAAAAACGGTGTTGTAGGCTCATATATGGTTGTATGCAATTCAAGGGGCGCCGTCGATACTCTGTACAACGTCTCAGGCGATGTGGTTGCAAAATATACATACGATTCCTGGGGCAATACCATATCAGTAACAGATGCAAACGGAAAAGAAATAACCTCACCTAATCATATAGGCAATATCAATCCTATAAGATACAGAGGTTATTACTACGATACCGAAACAGGCTTGTATTATCTCCAAAGCCGTTATTACAACCCGACAGTCGGCAGATTTCTGAATGCAGATATTTATTGCGATACACAAAGCTCAATCCTCGGCACTAATATGTTTGCGTATTGCGGTAATAATCCTGTTATGTTTGTTGATTATAATGGTTTTGATTTTACTTGGGCAACGCTTTTTGATATTATTGCAGTTTCTATAATTATTGACAGTTTGACTCAGGGATTTAGATCTGTTCCTACAATTCAACGTACTAAAAATAAGTATGTTCCAAGAATTGATAAGAAAAAAGATGCCTACAAGCATCAAAAATCAGGAGCACGGGAGCGTAATGTTGCACATCCTAATGGAGAGGAACACAGTAGAGTGCCTAAAGGTAATGGAACTCACAGAATTTCATTTAATAATGATTTTATTCCAATGCTTGGTGTTTTTACATTAATCTTAGTTGTGATTATTTTGGTTCTTGATGATTCTACAGTAATAGGTGTTGCCGACGACGCATTAATTATACCAATAATTGGGTTAGTTTTAGCTTAAGAGGTGTATTTTATGAAATTAGATAATTCAATGAATGTTCATTTGCATAAAATTGAAAATGTAAAGTATGTTAATTTTTTGATTTACTTTAAAGCCGGTTTGGTTTATGAACCAATTAATAAAGTCGGAATTACCCATTTGCTTGAGCATATGTTGTTCCGAGGATTAGGTGATTATGATTTTGAAAATTTGGAAAAGCTGTTTAACAATATGGGTACTGAGGTTTACGGAAAAACAGGATATAATTATATGTCATTATCTTTTTCTGTATTATCTTCAAACATAGACGTGGCAATTCAATATTTTGGTCAACTGTTTACAAAACCAATGTGGACTAAAGATGATTTGAAAAAAGAAAAAGAAATAATAAAGCACGAAATTGCTATTAAAGGGACAAAATTTTCAAAAAGAATAAATGCACTGTATGACAATCCGATTTTAAACAAATCTGTTTTAGGTGTTGTTTCTGTGATTAATCGTATTTCACTTGATGATGTATTAGTTCATTACACTAATGTTATTAATCCTGCTAATGCTACCCTGTTTATCTCAGGTGATATTTCTGATGATTTCTGCAACAAATTATTAATGTTTTTATCAAGTATAAATAATAATTGTAAAACTGAATTTGAAGTTAAACGAAACTTAGTTCCATATACAGCATTTAAACGGACAAACAATTTTGTTCTGCAATATGATTATTGTGAATATTCTGATTTATTTTTGAGTTTTGATGTAAATAAAAAGTATCAAAACTCAGCAAGACTAATTCAGCACTATTTATCTGGATACACATCACCACTATCAGAGGAATTAGTTGATAAAAATGCTTTTTCTTATGAATTAATGTCTTGCCTTGATGAATGGAAAGATTTTAGTGTGATGACCTTTAACATTTCCTGTGAATACAACAATTTGTGTGATGTTATTGAAATGTTTTCAGATGTGCTGAAAAGGTTAATACGTGAGTTCAACTATGATAAATACAAAAAAATTCTTTCATTTATTGAGCTTGATAGAATAAAAACACAAACAAATCCAGAAGAAATTAATTATATGCATTTTCACAATTGTTTATGTAATATAAGTGAAGATACTCCATCTTATAATGATGCTTGTAGAGCTATGAAGGAAATATTCTCTGAAAACAATTTTTCAATATATACAACCTATTCAATTAAAAGAAGTGAGGTTGTTAATTCGATACAAAAATTAAAAAACAATTTGAATTTTAATTTATGAGCTGTTCATTCTCAAAATGGCTATAAAAAGTTTGTATGCAAATATTAATCGTCCTAATGGACCTCATTATCACATATATGGGTCAGGACATTATATACCTGGGATAAGTTATATTCCAGAACCATATGCATCAATATATTTTCCAGGAAGATAGAAAGGTTTTTTATATGACACAATTTGACAAAAGCAAAATAATAGAATTAAAAGATTGTTTATATAATAGTGATTCTCATGATGCAGTATTAAAAAATAGTAATTATGATATAAAGAATAAAATTTTTTATATTGATATTTTCAATCCAATATTTGATGTGGAAATTAATTTCACTTTTTATGATGTTAAAACTATTATGTTTTTTAAAGGCAATTTTGAATTCGGAGATAGCGAAACTATTAATTATTTGGGTGTTGAGGAAGATTATTCATATATAAAAAATTATTCTAATATGTGCAATAATGAGTTTGATGATACATTATACTTATTATTTGAAATGTTTTCAGGTGATGAGTTGCATATTGTTTTTAAAGAAGTGTCAATTGATATTCAAAAATACAAAAAATAACGAGGATAACTATTCTCTATTGAAAATTGAACAAAAATAAAATGCTGACCAATACAATTAGAGGATAATAAATACCTTAATCAGACAATCGTTTATACCTATGACGGTGTAGGAAACATAACCCAAAAGGACATATATCCATATACAACAGGGGAATTACAAGCTGATCCGACACAGAGCATTGAATATTCATACGATGATAACGAGTGGCAGGATTTGCTGACATCCTATGACGGAATGACAATCGAATATGACGAAATAGGAAATCCTACATCATACTTAGGCAATACATTGGACTGGCAGGGTCGTCAGCTATCGTCATTCAGCAATGCAGATTTGCAGATAAAATATACCTATGACAATAACGGCTTAAGAGTATCAAAAACTGTCAATGGTGAAAAAACATACTATGAATACAACGGAGATAAGCTGCAGTATCAGGAAAAGGGGGAGCAGAAGCTCTATTTCTGGTATGATGCATTCGGTAACTTAAGCAAGGTCTATTGTGTATACAAAAACGGTGTTGTAGGCTCATATATGGTTGTATGCAATTCAAGGGGCGCCGTCGATACTCTGTACAACGTCTCAGGCGATGTGGTTGCAAAATATACATACGATTCCTGGGGCAACACTATATCGGTAACCGATGCAAACGGAAAGGCAATAACCTCACCTAATCATATAGGAAATATCAATCCCATAAGATACAGAGGCTATTACTACGATACCGAAACAGGCTTGTATTATCTCCAAAGCCGTTATTACAACCCGACAGTCGGCAGATTTCTGAATGCAGATATTTATTGCGATACACAAAGCTCAATCCTCGGCACTAATATGTTTGCGTATTGCGGTAATAATCCTGTTATGTTTGTTGATTATAATGGTTTTGATTTTACTTGGGCAACGGTTTTCGATATTATTGCAGCAAGTATAGTAATTGATGCGTTATTTCCAGGCTTCAGGCAAATAAGTTATATAAAATCTAAGGATGTTCCGCCTGAATCATCTGGATACAAGCCACCAAAAGGAGGAGAGAAAAAAGTTCCCATTCCTGGAAATAATAGTGGAGCTAGAGGCTGGCTTGATAAAGATGGTAATGTTTGGTCCCCAGATAAATTGCACAAAGATCATTGGGATGTTATTCCAAAGAATGGAAAAGGACATAGAAATATTTATCCTGACGGAACAGAAAGGTCAAATAAGTCCTCTATTTCATTAGGTGATTTTTCATTTGGTGTAACTGATAATCCCGCTGTTGCAATTTGTAACGCAGTTAATATAATACTTGTAATTTTTATTATTGCTGTAATTGTTTTTGTACCTGCACTTTGTGCATGAAATTTAAAAAGGAGTTTATTGTATGAAAAACGAATTACATAATTTGTTTTTATCAGTTTTACTATATTTAGAAACTGCTGACTATAAAAGTGCTAATAATTTAGCCTTAGAATTATTTGATCTTAATTCATCGTTGATAAATGATGTAGGTTTTACAAAAGAACGAATAGACAGTCTTGTAACTAAGTTATTATTATTTTCAATTAAAGAGAATCAAAATGTTACAAATCTATCTGCTTTTCAATACGTATGTTTTAGTATGGATAATGGAATATCTGAAATTATAAATTTAGATAGTTCTTACTATCGTATCATCAATAGCGTAGGAGTTACAAATAATTTAGCACTTGCTTATTTTACCTCAGGTGATTACCAAAAAGCATTAAATTTACAAAAAGTTGCAATTAGTAATGCGAATGATGATTCTTTGCTTTATGGTAACCAAAAGGATTTGATTTACTTTAATGAATTAATTTATGAAATCTCATATAATAATACTTTTAATATTGATAGAAAAGATAGAATATTAAATGTATTGACAAGTCCGGATGTTTATGATTTTGAATATGCCTTACTGATAGCTATGGTATTTAATGATTATGAATATTTTTGCGAGCATTATAATGAATATTGTTTGATGATTGATTTTGAAAATGAAATTAAATCTTTGTTCTGTGAATACTATAAAAATCAAACACGTTTGAATTTAGTGGATTATTTAAAATATTTAAAACCTATAGCAATATATGATGAATTATTATATGAAAATGAAAAGTAGGTTATTATTATGATACCGAAACAGGCTTGTATTATCTCCAAAGCCGTTATTACAACCCGACAGTCGGCAGATTTCTGAATGCAGATATTTATTGCGATACACAAAGCTCAATCCTCGGCACTAATATGTTTGCGTATTGTGATAACAATCCGATAAATTATTCTGATTATTCGGGAACAGTGGCTACAGAAGCAGTAGCTGCCGGTACAGCTTTATCCTACTTTATTGAATTCGTTCTTCCTGAATTAATTGTTGGTAGTATTCTTATATTTACAGGTGTAGTTTTTTTAATTCTTGTTTTAGATGTTGTTGTTGATGCAATTGAAAATTCTCAATCAACAACTAAGTCTAAATCAGACAATAAATCACATATAGTATTTCCTGTTAATCCATATGATTTTAATCCACTTGGATTAACCAGAAAATATTATGATGGAACTAAGAATGGACCGCTTATTAGTTGGGTGGATCCAATAACTAATCAAGAGGTATTTCGTTGGGATGCAAATATTAATCGTCCTAATGGACCTCATTATCACATATATGGGTCAGGACATTATATACCTGGGATAAGTTATATTCCAGAACCATATGCATCAATATATTTTCCAGGAAGATAGAAAGGTTTTTTATATGACACAATTTGACAAAAGCAAAATAATAGAATTAAAAGATTGTTTATATAATAGTGATTCTCATGATGCAGTATTAAAAAATAGTAATTATGATATAAAGAATAAAATTTTTTATATTGATATTTTCAATCCAATATTTGATGTGGAAATTAATTTCACTTTTTATGATGTTAAAACTATTATGTTTTTTAAAGGCAATTTTGAATTCGGAGATAGCGAAACTATTAATTATTTGGGTGTTGAGGAAGATTATTCATATATAAAAAATTATTCTAATATGTGCAATAATGAGTTTGATGATACATTATACTTATTATTTGAAATGTTTTCAGGTGATGAGTTGCATATTGTTTTTAAAGAAGTGTCAATTGATATTCAAAAATACAAAAAATAACGAGGATAACTATTCTCTATTGAAAATTGAACAAAAATAAAATGCTGACCAATACAATTAGAGGATAATAAATACCTTAATCAGACAATCGTTTATACCTATGACGGTGTAGGAAACATAACCCAAAAGGACATATATCCATATACAACAGGGGAATTACAAGCTGATCCGACACAGAGCATTGAATATTCATACGATGATAACGAGTGGCAGGATTTGCTGACATCCTATGACGGAATGACAATCGAATATGACGAAATAGGAAATCCTACATCATACTTAGGCAATACATTGGACTGGCAGGGTCGTCAGCTATCGTCATTCAGCAATGCAGATTTGCAGATAAAATATACCTATGACAATAACGGCTTAAGAGTATCAAAAACTGTCAATGGTGAAAAAACATACTATGAATACAACGGAGATAAGCTGCAGTATCAGGAAAAGGGGGAGCAGAAGCTCTATTTCTGGTATGATGCATTCGGTAACTTAAGCAAGGTCTATTGTGTATACAAAAACGGTGTTGTAGGCTCATATATGGTTGTATGCAATTCAAGGGGCGCCGTCGATACTCTGTACAACGTCTCAGGCGATGTGGTTGCAAAATATACATACGATTCCTGGGGCAACACTATATCGGTAACATGCAAACGGAAAAGAAATAACCATTGTAGTATTGTTAATATGTATTATTTCATATCAAAAGATAATAAATTTTTTATGATATGAATGAAAATATTGACTTTTAAGGTTATGTAGTTTATGTAAGTATGACGGAATAAAAAATTTTATATATGGAGGATAAATTTATGTGGAATGAAATTAAAGACAGCAAAGATATAAAAGAATTTATGGAGAGAGTTATTTACTTTCATGACAGCTGTATAAAAGAAATAAAGTACTTAAGTGGTGCATATGTTCAAGAAAATTTGGCAATGAGACCTATAAATGAGAGCAGAATATTAAGTGTGATTTTTCAACGCCAGTTTGAAGATATTTCCATGATTGAATTGCAATTTGAAGGAATAGATTATTTAAAATTATTTCCAAATAATGAAAATTATACTTGTGAAATACTTGATTCGGCTATGTTTATATTTAATAACCGTATTTACTGGGCTGACAGCGAGGATGTATCTCCGGATAATTTTGAATCCTATGATGGAACTTTGATTTGTGCGTCTAAACTTAGATGGCGTGCTATTAATGGTTGTATGGGTGATAAAGAGTTTTTTGTGCCTGTATCGTAGTGTATTAATTAACAGCATAAATGGAGTTATGAAATTAAGATTGATTAAGACTATCCGATTCAACCTTGCCAAAGCAGGGTTGTTTTTTTATTTATCTGATGATATAATTACTTATATATTATATTTAAAATTGTGCGAGGATAAATTATGAAAAAGTTTATTGCTTTGTTTTTGAGCGCTTTAATAGCAGTTACGTCATTTCCCGTAATTTCATTTGCGGCTGAGGATGACAGCGAAAAATGGAGTGCATTTTATGATGAGGTAACTGAATTTACTGTAAAGCATAATGATATTGAATATTTTGAGCCTATTACCGTAATTGATAACAAGGCATACAAAGAAGGGGAGGACATTGACACAAAAATCGTCGACGATGTTCTTTATGTTGATTCAAAGGAGCTTGGCAGTGATGCTGCTTTTATAAATGATGAAAACACAATAACGGAAAACAATACAACATATATTCCGATTGATGATTGCTCTGATGAGCTTGCAATAGAAACGATTGAGGGCGACAATTCAACAATTTACTGTAAGCCTTATCAGACCAAGCGTTTGATTGTTGATTATAGTGGCGAATTGCCGGAAGTAAATGAAATTGATTCACTTGAAACTCCTGACGGGGATGTTATTCTGCAGTTTGGCAGTGAGTCAGAAGCTAAAAATGCATATGATATACTTAACAACAGTGATAATGTAAAATCAGTATCAGGTGAAAATACATATAGCTGCAGTGCTTTTTCAGCTTCAGATTTTCCGCTGAATGAAAATTTATCCTGGGGTGCAGATTATGTTGATTCACCGCAGGCTGTCAGTTATTCAAAGGAAAAAAATTTAAACAAAAATGTTACAGTAGCCGTTATAGATTCCGGTGTTGATATTGATCATCCGTATCTTCAGGGACGTATTTTAAGCAACAGCAAATCCGTTATTTCAAATTCTTACAATGATGAACACAGCCACGGTACACACGTTTCGGGAATTATCGTTGACAATACACCTGATAATGTTAAAATCCTTGCCGTACAGGCGCTTGGTGCAGATGGTAAGGGAACTGATTATCAGATTGCTTCTGCGTTAAATTATGCTGTTTCGCAGAAGGTTGATGTTATTAATATGAGCCTTGGCGGTCTTGACGTATGGAATAACAGCGTTTTGAAAACCGCGATTAAAAACGCCTACGACAATAATATTACAATATGCGTTTCAGCAGGTAATGAATCGGACGATGCAGGTTATTATTATCCTGCAAATTCTCCGTATTGCATTACAGTAGGTGCGATTTCGAGCGACGGTTATCCGGGATATTATTCAAATTACGGCAGTGTTGTTGACGTTTCTGCTCCGGGAAGTGCTATTCTCAGCAGTGTTATTGACGGGGATTATGCTGAGTACAGCGGCACTTCAATGGCAGCACCGTTCGTATCATCTGCCTGTGCTATGAAGATAATATTGAGCGGAAAAGAATCTCCGTCAAAAACAAAGGCTTATATAAAGAAAAATGTAATCAAGCACAAGGACGGCAGTGTTGATGAATACGGAACAGGTATAATATCTTTAACAAAATATCTTCCTGAGGAACGTACTGCTCCCGTGTGTTTTAATAAGCTTGGCGGTTATTATCAGGATAAAAGCCTTAGTATTTCTATGACCAGTGCTGATAAATCAGCTAAGATTTATTATACAACAGACGGTTCAGAGCCGTCCGATTCAAACGGTGTTCTTTATTCAAAGCCTATTACCATAACGGAGAACACCACCTTTAAAGCGGTTGCTTATTCGGGCAGCAAGTATAAATCAAAAATAACAAAGGCACCTTATATATTCGGTCATATAGCAAAGGAGTCTGATTTCAAGGTCAGCGGAAGAACTATCGTGGATTATTACGGACCGTCAGGTGATATTGTTATTCCTGAAAAAATCTATGGCAATACAATTAATGTTATTGGTGAAAAAGCTTTTAAGGATAATCAGATAACATCTGTTATAATACCGCGTTCAGTTATTAAAATCAGTGACTACGCTTTTGCCGATAATAATCTTGATTATGTAGATGCTCAGGGTGTAACCTATATAGGCAGTAATGCTTTTGCCAAAAACAGCAGCCTTTCAGACACGAAATTCGGACAGGTTAATTATGTTGGTATGTCTGCATTTGAAGACTGCAATATTAATCAGGATTCCATTGATATTTCTTCGGTTGCCGAAATAGGAAAAAGAGCTTTTTATAACTGTAATTTTACAGAGCTTTATAAGAGCAGTGCGCTCACTAAAATAGGTGAATCGGCATTTGAAAACAATGATTTGTTTTCAGTTGATATGCCATCTGTCAAAACAATAGGAAATAATGCATTCTGCGCAAATAAAAACCTCAAATCTGTCAAGCTCAGCAGTGTGACGGAAATCGGAACAAGAGCCTTTTATAACTGTGCAAGTCTTGATAATGTTTCGCTTGCAAAAGCTGAAATCATAGGCGCTGAGGCATTTGCTTATTGTAACCTGAATGGTAAACTTTCATTTCCTAAGGTAAAGAAAGTGTGTGACGGAGCCTTTTCCTATACAAATATCAGCACGTTAAATCTGCCTTCCGCTGTTGAAATAGGCAGTATTGAATGCAGCTATTTTCTTGAATCTTTAAATATCGGCAACTGTTATACTGCAAGCAAGAATTTTAAAATAAGCTATTGTTCGTCACTTAAGACCTTTAATGCACCGCTTTTAACCATAATGCCTGATATATCAAACTGTAGCAGGCTTGAGATTATAAATCTTCCTAATGCGGTTGAAATGAGTAATGGCACGTTAAGCAGTCTGTCACAATTAAAGACAATTAACCTGTCGGCACTTTCAAAAATGCCTGCGATATCTGATTGTCCATCTCTTGAAACAGCAATATTTACATCTGCTGAAAGCCTTTCACCAATAAGCAATTGCCGTTCTCTGAAAAATCTTATTGTTCCTAATCTGAAAAATTTCAGTGACAGCCTGCTGAAAGGCTCTATGAGCAATATTAGCAGTTTAAATCTTGATTCTGCAGAAAGTGTAACATTAACTTCATCTGAAAATACGGTTTATAATATGCCCGTACTTAAAAAGCTGAACAGCAATAATACTGCTGTGCTTTCTGTTGCTGTGCCTAAAACAGCAAAATTGTCAAATGTAAGTCAGGATTCCTGTATCTATACATCTAATGCAGAAATAACAGGCTGTAATGTTATTAACACTCCTGTTATTAAGACTGATCTTCCTAATGAATATGTGCTTGATGCTGATACTGCAGACGCTCTGTCGCTTACTGTGTACTGTGCAAAACCGTCTTACAAATGGCAGTATTCTGAAAATAGTGATTTCAGTACATATTCAGATGTTAATGGCAGCAGCAGAAACATAATTATCCCTGACAAGTCAGGATACTACCGCTGTGTTGTAACTGACACTGAGAGCGGCAGCAAGGTTATTTCTTCTGTTTGTAATGTAAGCTGCAATATTGATGCATCAGAGCTTGTTTTCAACTCTACAAAAGGTATGAATGCTGTATGGAACAACACTTTTATACCAAATATTAAAACCGAAATTATCAATATTCCTGCAGACGATGAAATTTCAGTTTATGAGGATGTAAATATCAAAGCTCTTAGGGTGAATGGTGCAGTATCTTCAAGTGTGAACGGCTTATATAATATAATTGCCGGCGATGGTATGAAAATAACAGCAGACACCCGTAATAATCTTCAGAAAGCAAAGATTGTCAGCACATCGAATAAAGATAATCATTACGGCTCGTATTATTCAGGTGTTGCAAGAGAGCCTATGCTTAAGCTTGTTTACAACAATAAAGAGCTTGTCAAAAACAAGGATTATATAATACGTATTGTATCGAATACTGAGCCTGTTGAGCCTGATACCTATAATTTTATAATTATAGGTCTTGGTGATTATTACGGAAGAATAAGCGACAAATTTGATATTCATTACGCAAGTATTGATGATTGTGAATTTACTTCCATAAAGCCTCAGGTATATACGGGAAGATTGGTGCAGCCTGAAATCAAGGCTTCAATTGACGGTAACCCGGTTGATACCTTTGATGTTTATTATGTTGATAATATCGGTATCGGAACTGCAACAGCTACCGTTTACGGCAGGGGATATATCGACGGTGAAAAGGATATAAAATTCAGAATAGGATATGATCTCTCTCTTGCAAGGGTTACATTAGATAAAAATACCTGTTATCATTCTGACATAAATCCCTGCAAGCCGAAAGCGACAGTTACATATTACGGCAGAACTCTTAAAGAAAACAGAGATTTCAAGGTTTCCTATAAAAACAATAATACTGTCGGTACAGCGACTGTTGTTGTAACCGGTATAGGAAATTATGTGAACAGCAGCAATGCTTATTTTAAAATAATTGACGGTGTTCCTTTTGAGCCAAAGCTGTCAAAAACGTCATTTGTGTATAATGGTGCTGTGCAGCGTCCTACAGTTACAGTTAAGGATAATAAAGGAAAATCATTAACCTATAAAAAGGACTTTACTGTTGATTACAGCAACTGGAGCTCAACAAACGCAGGAACATATAAGGTGACTGTTAATTTTATCGGCAGCTACTGCGGCAGTAAAACATATACGTATAAAATTACGGCACAGTCAAATGTCACTTCTAAACTGAGCAGCAACAATTACACTTATAACGGCAAAATACAAAAGCCGAGTGTAATTGTGAAGGACAGTAAAGGCAATACCCTTAAGCTTAACAAGGATTATACAGCAGTTTACTCTGATGCAAACTCTAAAAACATTGGAAAGTATACCGTTACTATTAAGTTTAAAGGTAATTACAGCGGCAGCAAAACAATCGGTTACTGTATTAATCCTAAGGGAACAGAGTTTGTGCCAAGCAGCAAGGGTGGATTTAAAGCAATATCAAAGGGCTTCACTCTTAAGTGGAACAAGCAGGCAAGCCAGACAACCGGCTATCAGATTCAGTATGCTACAAGAAGTGATTTTTCAAATGCTGCAACTGTAACAATAACCAACCCGAATACCACAAGTACAACTATTAAGGGCAGAGCGGGAAATACAAGGTATTATGTCCGTGTTCGTACATACAAAAAGGTAAACGGCAAAACCTTTTTCTCAGGCTGGAACAGCGGAACAAAGTCTGTTGTTACACTTCGATAATAACGGGTTAAAAGTTTTTTAATAAAAACTTTATTACAAATTAATACTCTGTTTTTTGATTATTCTTAAATTATTGGTATTATTTGAGTATCGAAAGATTATTATATAAAGGGGTATTAATTATGGTAGATTATATTACCGGTATTAACGGTTGCGGAAAGTCAAAAATTCTTGCACAGGCTGCTGCTGCAACAGCAGAAATCAGCGACGGCAATGTTGTTTTTATTGATTACGGCGATAAGCTTAATATGGTGCTTCCGCCAAATATCAGATTGATTAATATCAGCGATTATAATATTGATTCAACTATGGCGTTTTATGGATTTTTAATCGGAATTTGTGCAAGCGATTATGATTTGACAGATGTATTTATTGATTCCACATTGAAAATCATTTCCGCTCAGGAAAGCAATATTGATGATTTTTTCAAATTCCTGACCGACGTTTCCGGTTCAACCGGTGTTGATTTTCATTTCTCGGTATGTGATAAATATACACCGGCATTGACTTATCAGGGAGTTTAGTACAAGTGCACCGAATTTTCGGTGCACTTTGTTAATTTGTTAATAAACTTTTTTTCAATGAGTTATCTATTAATTCAACAAATCGTAAAATTTGTTCATTATTTTTCCATAATATATCTTAAGTTTGTTGACTTTTTGAAAGTGTTAACTTATAATAGATATGTAAAAAATAAGCTATGTGCTTAGGGAGGTAAATTTATGAACATATTTATGATTGGTGGTACCGGTCTTCTTGGATGTGAGGCAGCTCAGCAGCTCATCAAAAAGGGTCACAATGTAACAACAGTTGCCCTTGCCGGTCTTCCTGAGGGAGCACCTATTCCTAAGGAAATGAAAATTGAATTTGGTGACATCAATAAGAGATCAGATGAAGAAATTCTTGAATTAATGCAGGGTAATGATGTATTCGTTTTTGCTGCAGGTGTTGACGAGCGTGTTGAATTTCCTGCACCTGTTATGGATTATTACAAGAAGTTTAACATTGCTCCACTTGAGAGAATGTTCCCACTCTGTAAAAAAGCAGGTATTAAGAGAGCAGTAGTTCTCGGCTCATACTTCAGCTTCCTTGCTAAGCAGAAGCCTGAAATGCAGTGTGCTCAGAAAAATCCATACATAAAGTCAAGATTAATGCAGGAAGAGGTTTGTAAGAATGCTGCTGATGAAAACTTCAGCACCTGTGTTCTTGAGCTTCCTTACATTTTCGGTACACAGCCGGGCAGAAAGCCTGTTTGGACTATTCTTATTGAGCAGATTGAGTTTATGGATAAGCTTCCGTTCACACTTTATCCAAAGGGAGGTACAGCAATGCTTACCTGCCGTCAGGTTGGTGAGGTTATCTGCGGTGCTGCTTTAAGCGATCATAAGGGTTATGAGGCACTTCCTATTGCTATGTACAATATGAAATGGGATAAATTCCTTGGCATTGTTTACGATGCAAGAAATATGCCCGGCAGAAAGATTGTCGGTGTTGCTCCATGGATGATGAAAATGGGTATGAAGAAGGCTGTTAAGGATTACGCTGAAAGAGGTATTGATTCAGGTATTGATCCATATCATCTTCCTTATATTATGGACTATGATTTGTTCATTGACAGTTCATATGCGAAGGACTGCGGTGCTACTGCAGATGATATCGAGGCAGCTATTCATGATTCAATCAAGGTTTCAGTTGCTGCACACGAGGGTAAAGCAAAGCTTCTTGAAATGAGAGCCGAGTAATATTTTATTACAAAAAAAGCGATGAGTTAATTCTCATCGCTTTTTAATTTGACTTTTTTTACAATTGGTGATGATAAAATGATTGTCATTATAAATGACAGTGCGTCGGCAATCGGCTGAGCAAGTATAATTCCTGTAATACCTGTAAATCTCGGCAGCAGTAAAATCAGGGGAATATAGAATATTCCCTGTCTTGCGAGAGCAAGCACTGTAGCCTTTGCAGGCAGCTTCAGCGACTGAACAAGCATATTTGATGCTGTGCAATAGCCGATTAACGGTAATACAAAGCATTCATACCTGAGTGCACGTGCACCTATATTTACGACATCAATATCGTCACGGAAAAGAGAAATTAACTGCGGTGCAAAAATATAGCTTGCTATTGATGCGATTGTAATAAAAATCGTGCTTGAAAATACAATGAATTTATATCCGTTATAAACACGGTCGTATTTTTCTGCACCGTGGTTAAAACTGCATACAGGCTGAAAGCCCTGACCTATGCCAATGACTACAGCAAAGCCGAGAAACATAACTCTGTTAAATACACTCATTCCTGCTATTGCACTGTCGCCGTAAGGAGCAGCCGCAAAGTTCAGGCAGATGTTTGCTATCATCTGAACACCCTGCCTTGAAAGAGAGGGGAGTCCGTTTTTGAAAATTTCACTCAGATTTTGTTTGTCAGGCTTAAAGGCTTTAATTGAAATTCTTATATTTTCTCCCCTGAAAGTTCCTGAAATAAGTATTAAAAATCCTATTATCTGACTGATTATTGTAGCAAGTGCCGCACCGTTTACACCCATATTGAATTTGAATATAAACAGCGGATCAAGTGCAATATTCAGTATGCTGCCGCTTACAATTCCCACCATTGAGTATATTGCACTGCCCTGATATCTAAGCTGATTGTTTAATACAAAGGAGCCGAGAATAAACGGAGCACCGAGCAGAATGATTTTTAAATATCCGCTTGCAAGGTCTTTTGTTGTTTTTGTTGCACCGAGAAGGACAGCAATCTGTCCTGAAAAAAACAGACCTGTTACAGCAAGAATAATACCGAATATTATTACAATAAAAAATGCAACATTTGCATATATTTTTGCAGTATCCTTTTTCTTTTTACCGAGAAGAGTGCTGATAAGTATTCCGCTGCCGTTTCCAAAGAAAAAACCGATTGCCTGAAGCAGAGTCATAACTGAAAAAACAATGCCTATGGAAGCAACAGAGCTTGTATCAATTTTGCCTACAAAATAGCTGTCTGCCATGTTATAAAGAGCAGATACAAGCATTGTCAGTATGGTTGGTATGGCAAGTGTTGTTATCAGCCATTTCAGCGGTGCATTTGCCATTTTATCAAATTTATCTTTATAATTCTTTTTCATTTTTTACTCTGATATAAACGCACATTTCATTTTCGCCTCTGTTGCCCCACTTGTAATAAGGTATGAATTTCAATGTGCATTTTTCCTTTCGCGGTTCAAGGTAGTTCATATAAAGTCTGCTGTCGGGTATTTCACGATAACCGCAGGCAGTTATTATGTCATTTTCAAGTAAAGGCTGTTTGGATACATCAAGTGTCAGCATCTGTAAATTACTGCCGTTGTCCGCCTCTTCGAGGCAGCATATAAACGGACCGTATGTAACTGCTGCTTTGCCTGCATTAGCTCTTACTCTGTTGGAGCATCTGACAATTTTCGGCTTTGCATTCAGGTTAATCTCAATTTTGTCACCTGCTGCTTCAAATACGGCATAACCGTTGATGATTTCAAAGCTGTGATTTAATTCAAAATTATCGCACCAATAGGGGATTCTGAGTGCAACCTTTGTCTGATTTGAAAATTCGGTTTTTAAAATGTAGGTGTTGTTTTTTTCACTCAGTTCAATGTTTCCGAATCTTGTTTCTGCACTGCTGCATATATATTGATTTATAAATATAGTATTATCATTTTCATTATAAATATATTCATTAAGAGATGAAATAAGCCTTGCAAGATTCGGCGGACAGCAGGCACAGCTAAACCATTTCTGCCTTACGGGCTTAATATGCCTTTTTCTGCTGTCACAGTGACTTGCGGCAGGCAATACCTCCAACGGATTGACATAGAAAAAGCTTTTACCGTCCTGCCCTATACCTGCAAGCACCGTGTTATATAATGCTCGTTCGATAACATCACTGTATTTTGAACTGAACATCATTTCACTCATACGCTGTGCAAAGAATATCAGACCGATTGATGCACAGGTTTCAGCGTAAGCTAAATCATTAGGCAGGTCATAATCAAATGAAAATGCCTCTCCGTCAACTGTTGCACCTATACCGCCTGTAATATACATTTTCTTATTCTCAATATTATCCCATATGCTTTCACAGGCATTTTTCAGTTCTTCATCATTCAGCTCTTTTGCAAGGTCAGCCATTGCACTGTAAAGATAAACACCTCTTACTGCGTGACCTACTGCCTCCGTCTGTGCTCTCGGCGGAATGTGTGCCTGATTATAATGATAGTTATCGCCGCTGCTTTCTGTTCCTTGCTCAGCATCATAGTAATACGGCTTTTTTCCACGCTCGTTTATAAAGAATAAAGCCGTGTCAAGATATTTTTTATTGCCTGAAAGCTTATACAGCTTAAACAATGCAAGCTCAGAAATTTCGTGACCGCCGTAGCCCTTGCTTTTATTTTCACCAAAAGTGTCGCAAATTAAATCGGCAAATCTGTAAGCGGCACTGAGAAGTTTGTCATTGCCTGTAGCATTGTAAAAGCTTACAGCCGCCTCGGCAAGATGACCAAAGCAGTAAAGCTCGTGATGGTCCTTGAGATTAGTGAACGCTTTGTCAATATCGTTAATTATATACAGCGTATCAAGATAACCGTTATCAAGCTGCGCATCGCATATTATATCAATGTATTCAAGCGCTTTATTCTCTAAGTCTGTGTCAGGGGAGTTTTGAAGCAGATAGCCTGCGGCTTCAATCCATTTGTAGACATCACTGTCCTGAAATACCCAGCCTTTAAACGCTTCTGAATCACTGTTGCTTTCATCATAATGCCACTTGTCAACGGGGTGCTTTTTTACTGCCTCACCATTATTTCTTTTATTTTTTATTGCTTTGGCTTTAATAAAATTTTCAATGCAATAGCTTTTCTCTGCACCTTCAATTCTGTCCTGCAAAGCAAGATGCTGATAGGGAATACATTCATTTTTAACAAGATTTATTATGTTATTCCAGAAAGGGTCATTTATTTTAACATCTTTTATTTTAAGATGATTTGAAAAGTTAATGCTGTTCATTATTTCCTCCAAAAAATAAAATGCACTTAATCATAAGTGCATTTTATCATAATTTGTTTATATTTTAAAGACTAAGCAGCATATTTGTTTTTTGCAATAATGATATCAATATCTTTCATCTGTGCGTTTTTTGCCCTGACTCTTTCATTATGCCTTTGTTCAAAAAGCTTCTGTTTTTTCTTCTTTAATCTGCTTGATTCAAAAATGAACCATACTGCTGCACCTATTACACAAATAAAAACTACATCAGCTGCAAAGAGAATACGCATCTGATTCTGTGTGAGCACATCAAACAGCTTAAAGCTGAGTGCTGTAATAGCGAAGCCCGATAACAGTGTTGCTGAAAAAATTAATAATCCCTTAATGATTTTTTTTGATTTGGTATTCATAATAATCCTCCTTTTCCTTACACTTAAAAGTATAACAGAAGTGATTTATTATTCAATAGTGCTGCTGAGAACTGTCCCAAAAACAGTACTCGAAAAAAATTATTTTAAAAAAATGTTGACATTTATAATATCAATAAGCGTATCAAATTGCTCGGTTTTAACTCCGATTGGTGAAAAGACGATTGTGTTTCTGTCAGGCATATATATCTTTATACCGAGTGCGGCAAATTCTTCTTCACTGTGGGAGCGGTCGGTGTTGACAATGACCTGCAATGAGTTTTCGCTTATTCTTGCGTTTATATTCGCAACCGCATTTTTAAGCTTGTTATAAAAAAGCTTTGTTTTTGCTGTATATAAACGCCGTATTTTTCTTGTCTGTGAATATATATGACCATCTCTGATATAATTACACAGTGCTATCTGTTCGGTAAGACTTGCGGTTTGTGCATATTTTGTTTCATTGCTTTTGTATTTATCTGCAAGCTCCTTGGTTAATACCATAAAGCTGATTCTGATTGCAGGCAAAAGCATTGCTGAGAATGAGCCGATGTATACAACGTTGCCTTTGCCAAGTGCATATAAGGATGGTGTAGGTTTGCTGTTATACAGAAATTCATTTTCATAGTCATCCTCTATGACAAGAGAATTATTTTTCTGTGAATAGCTTACAAGCTCCAATCGTCTTTTAGTGGGCATTACATTACCCCAGCTTGTCATATGTGACGGCGACACATATATAATGTCAGCATTCTTGTCACGTGTGTGAATTTCAAATCCATAATCATCAAAAACCTTTATTCCCTGAGCAAAGCTGCTGTCGGGGAAGGAAACACATTGATTTTTATCAATAAGTGAGCACAAAATCTGCATAAGTGACTGTACACCTGCACCAATAATAATTCTGTCGGCAGATGTAACCACATTTCTTTTTTCATAAATATATTTAGCTATCGCTTCTCTTAAATCCAATTCACCCTGAGGTGTGCTGTAGCTTAAAAGTCGTTTTTTTTGTCTGAGTGCACTTTTTATATAGCGCTGCCATAGCGATAGGTCAAAGCATTCCTCATCGGCGATTCCGCCCGTTAAATCATAAAGAACTGCTGTATTATCTGATTTTACATTGCTTTCAATAACCTTTGCAGCAATATCCGTTACAAAGTAACCGCTTTTATCAATTGCGGCAATATAGCCGTCTGTGCATAAGTCAAAGTAAGCGTTCTGCACAGTTGTTATTGAAACATTATATAATTTACTTGCTTTTCTTACAGATGGGATTTTGTCGCCCGGCTTAAGCTGATTTTGCTCTATTTCACTTTTTATGCGATTATATATTTCAACATACTTCTTCATAACTGTACCTTAGAAAATTATTAAAACTGTATATTATAATAAATACACTTATATTATATAATTATTCAGGAAAAGAATCAAGGGGTGGCTTATGAAAAAGTGTGCTGTTATTAATGATTTATCAGGATTCGGTAAATGCTCACTTGGTGTAGCTTTGCCTGTTATTTCTGCAATGGGCTGTGAGGTTCATCCTCTGCCTACTGCGGTTCTGTCGAATCAAACAGCCTATGACAGCTATGATATGGTTTCGCTTACAGATTCCATGAACAGCTTTATCGAGCAGTGGAAAAAAATTAATGTTTCATTTGATGCTGTTCTTACCGGTTTTGTCTGTGATGAGAAACAGCTTGATATAATAAGCAGATTTGCAGATGATTTTAAAAAGAAAGATTCTGTTATAATTGTTGATCCTGTAATGGCAGACAACGGGGCATTATATGACGGCTTCACTGTGTCAATGTGTGAAAAGATAAAAGCCCTGTGCTATAAGGCAGATGTTATTACACCGAATATTGCTGAGCTTGCTTTGATTGCCGAAGAACCTTATTCAGAGAATTTCAATGATATAAAAAAATATTGTGCGAAGCTGATAAATAACGGTATAAAAAGTATTGCGGCAACAGGTATTAAAAGTGATGATGAAATTTCAAATATCGTTTGTGACAGCAATGGATGCACTGTTATTACAAGCAAACTCAGCGGCGGATATTTCAGCGGAACGGGCGACATATTTTCTTCTGTAATCACAGGAGGACTGATGAGAGGCTTAACTCTTGCCGAAGCTGCAAAGCTTGCATCAGATTACATAAGCATATGTGCTGCTGATACAAATGAAAGCTCGTATAATGATGGTGTTAATTTTGAAAAATTCTTATACCTGTTAACAAATTATAATTATCGGGAGGGGCTGAACTGTGAAAAATAAAAAATTGTTTAATATGTGTGCGGCAGCAATGTTCACTGCAATAATATTTGTTATGACGCGTTTTATTTCAGTTCCTGTTGCTTCGGGTTATGTTCATTTCGGTGATGCACTTGTTTATATAGCAGCATCGGTTTTAGGCGGTCCGTGGGCTTTTTTTGCAGCATCAGCAGGGGAGGCGCTTGCAGACATTTCATTTGGAATGGCGTATTATGCACCTGCCACCCTTATTGTGAAGGCGCTGATTGCAATACCTTTCGTTGTTACACATAAAAACAGTGAAAGAATATTAACACCCGTTACGGCATTGATGACAGTTGTGTCAGGAATAATAACAGTCAGCGGATATTACATATCAGATTTAATTATTGACAGAAGCTATGCAGTTGTAAATATACCCGGCAATGTTATTCAGGCTGTAGGAAGTGCTGTAATATTCATTGTTATAAGTGCTGCTTTTGACGCGGCAGGAATAAAGAAAAAATTATTTTTAAAGCGTGAGGTTTAAAATGGCTGATATTATTTATACACTTGAAGGCGGAGTTTATCTTAATATAACAAACAAATGTCCATGCAATTGTGCTTTCTGCATAAGGACAAAGGGTGATGCTGTTGGTGAGGCTGAACGGCTCTGGTTTGATACTGAGCCGACAATTTCCGAAATAAAAAAAGCCATTGATGCTTTTGACTTCAGAAATGTTGAAGCTGCTGTTTTCTGTGGTTACGGTGAGCCGACAAATGCATATGATAATTTAATAGAATCGGCAAAATATATTAAATCAATAAATCCGTCAATCAAATTAAGACTTAATACAAACGGATTGTCAGATTTGATTAATAAAAAACCGACAGCAAAAGAGCTGTCGGAAATATTTGATTGTATTTCCGTTTCACTTAATGAGCCGACGAGCGAAAAATATGATAAAATAACAAGAAATATCTTTGAGGGCATGGCATTTGATGCAATGCTTGATTTTACAAAAGAATGTGTTAAATACTGCAAAAATGTGCATATGACAGTTGTTGATGTTATTTCTGCTGAGGATATAGAGGAGTCACGCAGGGTTTGTGAAAGCACAGGGGCGGAATTTATTGTGCGTTCATTTGAGCGCGGAAGATAAAGCAGTTGTTTTTATATTTATTTTGTGTTAATATAATATTAAGATCTGTAAGGTCGGGGTCATACACAGATTTGTGTATGACTTTTTTCTTTTCAGGTCACTATATTAATTAATTCAGGAGGTTTTTTTATGTCAAAAAGCAAAGTCGGTGCCTTAGGCGGCAGGGTCTGGACTTCAATCATTTTATTCGGTCTGATTGGTCAGATTGCATGGATAATTGAAAATATGTATTTTTCACGTTTTATGCAGAATGAAATTACAAGAGCGCCTTATGCAACAACCTTAATGGTAGCGTTTTCAGCAATTTTCGCCACAATATCAACCTTAATCGGCGGTGCACTCTGTGACAGAACAGGAAAGAGAAAGACATTTATTTGCTGGGGCTATATTTTGTGGGGCTTCACCATTGCTGTGTTTGCACTTGTTCCTATGCAGCCGTCTGCTGAAAAGGTGCTGCCTATGGTTATTCTTGTTGTTGCAATGGACTGCATAATGTCAGTAATAGGCTCAATCAGCAATGATGCAGCATTTAATACATGGATAACCGATATTTCAAGTACAGCTAACAGAGCTAAGGTTGATACAGTGCTTGCGATTATGCCTTTGCTTGCACTTGCAATTGTTTTTGTCGGCTTTGACAGTCTTACAAATGCATCTGCTACAACTGATGACTGGAAAAAGTTTTTCCTGATTTTAGGTATTATCCCTACAGTCGGCGGTATTATCGGTCTGTTTCTTATGAGGGATAAAGAGGGAATCAAGCCTAATAAAGAAAATTCGGTAATCGGTGATTTTACATATTCTCTTCAGCCGAAAATCATTAAAGAAAACAAAATGCTTTATATCTGCCTTGCAGGAAATATGTTCTCTGCAATTGCATATCAGGTGTATGTTAATTATCTTTTCAATATAATTGAGGGTACTCTCGGTATAACTGATTATATTATTCCTGTAGCCATAATAATGGTAGTAGCTGCTGTTTCTTCGGTAATCATATCCTCTGCAATGGATAAGCACGGCAAAAAGCATTTCTATTATCCTACGATTGCAGCAGGTATATTAGGTGCCGTGATTTTATGGGCATCCAAGTTCCTGATCGGCAAAAATCCTACGGTTTTAATTGCTGTTTTAATCATCGGCGGTATTCTTGTTATAGGTGTAAGTCTTGTAATGGCAGGACTTTTTACTGCATCATACAGAGATTATATTCCTGAGGGTAAGGAAGGCTTGTTCCAGGGCTGCAGAATGGTTATGTATGTTCTTATCCCGATGATTATCGGTCCTGTTGTTGCACAGCTTATAATAGGTGCATTCAACAAGGGTGTTGCCGATGAAAATATAGTTTATCCTATGGAGCTGTTTCTCGGTGCTGCCGTACTTATGTTTCTGTGCTTTATACCTGCACGCATTGTCAGAAATAATCAGCCGCAAATGCATGATGAGCTTATGAAAAAGCTTGATAAATAAAAAGTTAATATAATGATAAAAGCAAGGTAATTAATTTTTACCTTGCTTTTTCTTCTTTATTTTGTTTTGAATTATAAGCATTAAATAACCAAATAAAAATCCGCTGAAATTCATTATTATATCATCAATATCAACATCGCCGCATCTGAATAACAGCTGATAACCCTCAACAATAAAAGGCAAAACAAAACCGACAATTAATTGCTGATAAGTCTTTATTTTCGGAAAGTAAGCCTGAAGCAGAAATGAAATCGGCAGGAAAAATATTATATTTCCGACAACTATGAAAAGCATTTCCGAATCATTCGGATAACTCATCAGGTAACTGATATAAGACAGCGTGCCCTTACCGGGAACAAAATTAGTAGTCAGATTGTTGCTTATCGGTCTTAAAAACACAACTATGAAAGAAACTGCATACAATACGCTGTAGCCCTTCAGTGCTTTAACTGAAATTGTGCTGAAATCAATGTCCTTCATTGTGAGCAGACCAAGGTAATAGGCTAAAAACACTATGTGTATCAGGCTGAGCCACCATAACCTGTAGAATGACGGACTGCCGCTCAGATGAAATGTATAATTGTCGATAAAATATATAATGCTGACAGCCGCAATGTATATTGAAGCAAATTTGTTGATTTTTTCAATATTTCTGCTGTTTATTGCAGTTACAAGAAAAGTCAGCAGGAAAACCGCTGCTGATTTTATAAGCTGAAAATTAAGGCTGTTATAATAAAAAATATTTCCCTTAAGATTTTTTGATGTTAAAAAACATACGGCTGAATACACTGCAACAAATAAAATCATTTTGATATAGTCTGTTTTTGATTTTATTGACATAAAATTATCACCTATATTTCAAGTTCATTCATAAGTTTTTTGTATTCCTCTGCTTCATTTCCGCTGGCAAATATCTGCTTAATAGTATTTGCAGAGTTTTTACCTCTCCTGAAAATTCCGTCAATCATTCTGTTAATCCATGCAACAGGTATTAATGAGGGATGCTTTTTTGCATAGCGATAATTGCTTTTTAAGGCTTTTGTATCGGGAAATATAAGTAACAGTACTGCTCTTATTTTTGCAAAAAGGCTGTTTGAGCTTCCGCTGTCAAGACTTTTGTCAATATAATATTCACCGAGGTTTCTTGCCTCAAATCCAAAGCTGCCGCCGTCTATAATTACATTTTCAAATATTCTGAGCATATCATCACTGAATATGAAATCGGAATTTACAGGAGTATCGAACCATAGCCTGCAAAGTGAAAATACCGCATTTGCAAAGTTTTCAATATTTGCCGCTTTGCATTTTTTATAAAAACTTTCATAATCAAAGTTGTCACAATTTCTTATTAACACATCAACATCCATAAACATACGTATACCGGCACCCAAGTGATTAAAGTGCTTTGCAATATGTGTTAATACATAAATTAAATGATTTTCAATATCAAGGCAATATTCGCAATTATTATTCTTAACCGATATATCAAATATGTTTTCAAAAAACGGGTTGTCAAAATCCGTTTCACTGTGCAGCTCAATATGTTCACCGCTGATAGTGATTGTTATTTCATTAGAACTGTTTACTATGTTATAATTTCTGTCTTTGCAGTATTTTAATATTTCGTTATAGTCTTCTTTTCTGAAAAAAAGATCAATATCACCGCTTGTTCTCAGCTCAGCAACAGGGTATAAATGTCTTATTGCTGTCCCTTTAACAAATATGAAATCCCGGTTCATATTATTAAAATCATTTCGAAGCATTTCTGCAAGCTGCTGCTTTTTATCATAGCTCATAAGCGTGTATCCAAGCTGCTGACGAAAGGCGGGAAGATTATCTATTTTACTTCTGTTTTCAGCACTGAAACCCATAAGCTGTTTTGCAATAATGCCGCAGACATTGTGAATATTACTGAGCCTGTACAGTTCATTGTAATCAACATCATCGCAGTATTCATACTGAGTTTTATTCAGAAATGCACTTATTAAATTAATAAAATATCTTTTAGTGCTGTTCATATTTTCTCCTGATTATTATACTGTGTTTTTGAGTTCACAGATTATCTACAAAATTATAAAATAAAGTTCATTTTAGTTTAACAGTTTTGAAACTTTCACAGTTTAATATAAAGTCAAGTTAATAAGTCAGTGGAAAACAGTTATCGGAGTCAGAGTTTCTCCTCATTCAATTCATATAAATACTTTTTTCATTTCTCTGTCTGTTTTTAAAAATACTCCATCCACATGTGCACCTCTGCTCCTCCAAAGCAGAGGTGTTGTTTTTATTAAAATCTGTTGTAGCTTACCATTTCATCAATACTTATTGATTTTGTATGAAGCGGGCTGATTTCCACGTCGCTTGCAGGATATCCCGTCGGCAGTATTGCAAGGGGTTCAAGCTCATCAGGCAAATTAAGAATACTCTTGGCTTTTTCAGGATTAAAAGCCATAACCCATGTTGTGCCCAAGCCTAAATCCTGTGCCTGAAGCATCATATGCGTTGTGACAATGCTTCCGTCAATTTCAGCCGAATTTTTTCCGTCATAGCCTCGTTTATATGCAATGTCACTTTTCACGCAGATAACAAAGCAAAGCGGTGCGTCAAAGGTGTACTTAGTGCATTCTTTAAGCTTTTCAAGAACAGTCTTATCATCAATGACTAAAATTCTCTGAGGCTGCTTGTTGACTGCTGTAGGTGCAACTCGTGCGCTTTCAAGTATAATATCTATTTTATCCTGCTCAACCTGCTTGCCGTCAAATTTTCTGCAGGAAAATCTGCTTTTTGCCAAATCAATAAAATTCATAATGAAACCTCCAATATTGATATATTATCAAAAACCGTTAAAAAATACAATAATAAAAAATAACTTTCATTTTTATAATAAATCTGTTAAAATCTATTTTAGTACTTTGAAAGGAAAAATTTATGGATATTAATTTACAGCTTTGTCAGGAGTTTACATTAAAGCCCTGGCAGATAGAGAATACCGTTAAGCTGATTGATGACGGTAACACAATACCTTTTATTGCCCGTTATCGTAAGGAGGCAACAGGCTCACTTGACGATCAGCTTCTCAGGGCAATCGGCGACAGACTGAATTATCTCAGAAATATGGAGGAGCAAAAGGCTAAAATTATTCAGTCAATAACTGAGCAGGAGCTGATGACAGATGAAATTAAAGCGGCGATTGATAATGCGTCAACCTTAACTGAGCTTGATGATATTTACCGTCCGTTCAGACCAAAAAGAAAAACAAGGGCATCTGTTGCAAAAGCTAAAGGGCTTCAGGGTCTTGCCGATGCAATTTATGCTCAGGAAAAGGGAAGTCTGACTCCGCTTGAGCTGGCTGCTGATTATCTGAATGAAGAGGTTGAGACAGTCGAAGATGCAGTAAACGGTGCAAAGGATATTATTGCAGAAATGGTTTCTGATGATCCTGCAGGCAGAAAAATGCTGCGGTATTCAATCAAGAATAACGGCTTGCTTGTTGTCAAAGGTGCAGAAGAAGAGCTCGGTGTATACGAGATGTATAAGGAATACAGTGAACCTGTTAAAAGCATACCCGGTCACAGAGTGCTTGCGGTTAACAGGGGAGAAAAGGAAGGCTTTCTCAAGGTTTCTGTAGACTATGATAAAATAACCGCTCTGTCAATACTGAATAATCTTCATATAAAGAACAATTCACCAACAACTGATACAGTTATTGATGCAATTGAGGATGCATATACACGCCTTATTTTTCCTTCCATTGAGCGTGAAATAAGAAATGCCCTTACTGAAAGTGCAAGCACAGGTGCTATAAGTGTTTTTGCAAAAAACACACGTCAGCTTCTGATGCAGCCGCCTGTTAAGAACAAGGTAACACTCGGTCTTGATCCCGGTTACAGAACAGGCTGCAAGGTTGCCGTTGTTGATGAAACCGGCAAGGTGCTTGATACTTCGGTCATTTATGCCGTTCCTCCTCACAATAAGATTGAGGAAGCAAAAAGGATAATCAAGGATTTAGTAAAAAAGCACAATGTACAGATGTTTTCAATAGGCAACGGTACTGCTTCACACGAAACCGAGGTCTTTGCTGCTGAGGTTATTAAAGAGCTTGATTGTGGCATTACTTATATGGTTGTCAGCGAAGCAGGTGCTTCTGTCTATTCTGCATCAAAGCTTGCTGCCGAGGAATTTCCCGATTATGATGTTTCTCTGAGAAGTGCTGTTTCGATTGCAAGAAGGCTTCAGGACCCGTTAGCAGAGCTTGTTAAAATTGATCCTAAGGCAATAGGTGTCGGACAGTATCAGCACGATATGCCGCAGAATCAGCTTAGTGAGGCACTTGACGGTGTAGTTGAGGATTGTGTTAACTCAGTGGGTGTTGACCTTAACACAGCATCGGCACAGCTTCTCAACAGGGTTGCAGGCATATCTTCTGCGGTTGCTAATAACATTGTAAAATTCAGACAGGAAAACGGTGCTTTCACATCAAGGCAGCAGCTTAAGAAAGTATCAAAGCTCGGACCCAAGGCGTTTGAGCAGTGCGCAGGCTTCCTAAGAGTAAGTGAAAGCAGAAATGTTCTTGACAATACCGCAGTTCATCCTGAAAGCTATGAAGCCGCAGAAAAGCTGTTGAAGCTCTGCAATGTTACCGATGATGACGTAACAGCAGGAAAGGTTGATTCTATAGAAAGCTATATAAAAACTGTAGGAACATCCGCACTTGCTGCTGAGCTCGGCATCGGTGAGCCTACACTTATTGATATTTCAAAGGAGCTTGCAAAACCGGGTCGTGACCCGCGTGACGAGCTTCCTGCACCTATGCTCAGAACTGATGTAATGGGTATGGAGGATCTGACTGTGGGTATGGAGCTTAAAGGCACAGTGCGTAATGTAATTGATTTTGGTGCTTTTGTTGATATCGGTGTTCATCAGGACGGACTTGTTCATATATCGCAGATTACAAATAAATTCATTAAGCATCCCGGTGATGTTCTTAAAGTGGGCGATATTGTAACAGTCTGGGTAATATCAGTTGATGTTGCCAAAAAACGTATAGGTCTGACAATGAAAAAACCGAAGAATTGATATGGAATATACAGTAAAAAGGTCTGACAGGAAAACAATTTCACTGTCAGTTAATGATGATTTAATTCCTGTTGTCCGTGCCCCTTATTTTGTATCTGATAACAGGATTGAGGCTTTTGTTGAAAGTAATGCTGACTGGCTCAGTAATGCTGTTGAAAGAAAAAGAAGAGAGCTTGAAAGGTATAATTTATCCGAAAGCGATTTAAAGGTTTTGATTGACAAGGCAAAAATGTATATACAAAACAGAGTTGATTATTTTTCAGAGCTTATGAGCTTAAAGCCTGCAAACGTTAAAATAACAAGAGCTAAGAAACGCTTTGGCTCTTGCAGCGGCAGCAACAGACTTTGCTTTTCCTGTTATCTGATGCTTTATTCCGAGTCTGCAATAGATTATGTTATTGTTCACGAGCTTGCACATATAAAGCATCATAATCACGGCAGGGACTTTTATAAGCTGATTGAAGTATATCTGCCTGATTATAAGGAACGTATAAAACAATTAAAAGCTTAGGCTAAACCTAAGCTTTTTTTATATCAACAACTATTATTTCAGGGTGATTGAATAATCTGAGAGGGAATTCGCTGTTACCGAGTCCGCGGCTGACAATTAACCGTGGTCTGTCGCCGAATGTACCTTTTGCGTACTTTGGCAAAACACCCTGACCGGGGGAGAACAAGGGTCTGAAAATTATCCACTGACCGCCATGTGCATGACCTGAAAGCTGTAGGTCAAAATCATACTGCTTATAATTGAGTTCAGGTATACCTTCAAAGTTTTCAGGGAAATGGCTCAGCACCAATCTGAATCCGTTATAATTAACGAGCTTTTCAAAATAACTGCTCATATCCTTGTATACAAAAGTGCCGTTTTTACGTGCTTTATAATCCTTAAAATCAGCCTGGTTTTCATCAAGTCCAAGTATTCGGCAGTACTCACAATCCGCTGTGTCGTTAAGAAGAACAGTAAAGCCTATATCTTTAAGCTCTGCCATAAGCTTTTCAAAATAATCAAGCCTTCGCTCGTGATTTCCCGTAATATAGTAAACGGGTGATATTTTTAAAAGTTCCTTGCCGTATTCCAGCATTTTATCTTTATTTTTGCCATGGTCATTGATGTAGTCGCCTGTAATGCAGATTATGTCAGGCTTCAAATCCTGTGTTTTCTTTAAAACAGCTTTAAATGGTTTTGAATGGAAATCACTGAGATGAATAATTCTGAAATTGCTTTTACATTTTTCCGATTCAACTGTATGCAATGTAATATCAAGCTTATTGTTCTGATAATAGCAAAAGCAGACAAATAGTGCAATGAGAACAAGGATAAGCACAATTATTAACAAAATATTTGAAAAATTCATAAAATCACCTATAATTATAATATATTTAATGCTATAATTAGTCAACATTAAATTTTTTAAATAAAAAAGGGATAATTTTGACAATTGAGTATAGTATAATGGAAAGGGTGAGAAAATTGGATAATTCCATACGCCTTGTGGCAGAAAATAACGAAAAAAGTTTATTATGTGAGAAGGCTTGCTTATCCTGTAATTCAAAGGGCAGAGCCGTTTCTGAAGAGGAATGCTCAATCAGAACCTGCTTTCAGCGTGACAGAGACAGAATAATTCATTCACAGGCTTTCAGAAGACTGAAGCATAAAACACAGGTTTTTCTTTCACCCAGCGGCGACCATTACAGAACACGTCTTACGCATACGCTTGAGGTATCGCAGATAGCAAGAACAATAGCAAGAGCGCTCAGACTCAATGAGGATCTGACAGAGGCTGTTGCTTTGGGTCATGATTTAGGTCACACGCCGTTCGGTCACGCAGGTGAGCGTGCACTTGACCAGCTTTGCTCCTGCGGCTTTAAGCATTATGAACAAAGTGTCCGTGTTGTTGAGCGTCTTGAGAAGGACGGAAAAGGTCTTAATCTTACAGATGAGGTTAAAAACGGAATACTTTGCCATACAAGAGGCGAGGAAGCTTATACGTTAGAAGGACAGATTATTAAGATTGCCGATAAAATTGCGTATATCAATCACGATATTGATGATGCAATAAGAGCGGATGTTATGGCGGAGGAGGATATTCCGCTGTCACTCAGAATGCAGCTTGGTATGACAAAATCACAGCGCATTAACAATATGGTGCGTGATGTTATTTATAACAGCAATGACAAAATAAGAATGAGTGATGACTGCTATACTGCATTTATGGATTTGCACAGCTTTATGTTCACTGCGGTTTATACAAACCCTGTCTGCAAGGGGGAAGAAACAAAGGCTGTTGATATGCTTCATAAAATATACGGTCATTATATTAATCATATTGAGGATTTGCCTGATATTTATTTGAAAATTGCCGAAAAAGACGGTGCTGAAAGAGCTGTCTGTGACTACATAGCAGGAATGAGCGATGTTTATGCTCTTAAAATATTTAATCAACTGTTTGTGCCGATGTTCTGGCATGACTGATTTATAGACGGAAGGAGTTGAGGTTATGGCTTTGAGCGAAGCTTTTTTGCAGGAATTAAAATTTAAAACGGATATTGAAGACATTATCTCAACCTATGTTACGCTCAGAAAGCACGGCTCAACCTCAAAAGGTCTGTGTCCGTTTCATAATGAAAAAACACCGTCATTTACTGTTTATAACGATACACAGTCATTTTACTGCTTTGGCTGCGGTGCCGGCGGTGATGCTGTTACTTTTTTGAAAAAGATTGAAAATCTTGATTATATTGACGCAGTTAAATTGCTCGCTCAGCGTGTCGGACTGCAGATGCCTGACGATAACAGCTATGACGACAGCCTTTCTAAAAAAAGAAGGCGTGTGCTTGAAATAAACCGTGAAACCGCTAAATTTTATTATTCATATCTGATTAGTCCGCAGGGAAAGACAGGTCTTGATTATTTTCTGAACCGCGGTCTTTCAATGAATACTATAAAAAGATTCGGGCTTGGCTTTGCACCTGATAAGTGGGACAGTCTGCTTAAGCATTTAAAAGCTAAAGGTTACAGACCAAGCGAAATGCTTGAAGCGGGTGTTGTCAAAACAGGAAAAAACAATAATTACTATGACACCTTTAAAAACAGGGTTATGACACCGATTATTGACGTCAGGGGTAATGTTATAGCATTCGGCGGTCGTGTTCTTGATGACAGCAAGCCTAAGTATATTAATACTTCAGATACATTAGTTTATAAAAAAACAAATGAGCTGTTTGCACTGAATCTTGCAAAGGACAGCGGCAAGGATAATTTAATTCTTTGCGAGGGCTATATGGATGTAATAGCAATGCATCAGGCAGGCTTTACAAATGCTGTTGCAGGCTGCGGAACAGCTCTTACCAATGAACAGGTCAGACTTATCAGCAGATATGCAAAAGAGGTTATTCTTGCTTATGACGCCGATGAGGCAGGGCAGAAGGCTCTCAACAAAGCCGTTTCGCTATTCAAGCAAACTGATGTAAAGGTTAAAATACCTGCATTATCGGGCGGTAAAGACCCTGATGAAATAATAAAAAAATACGGCAGGGACAAGTTTAAGGGTATGCTTGACGGTGCATCTAATGACACTGAATTTGCTTTGCTTGAAATCAGAAAAAAATATAATGTTTCAACCTCTCAGGGTAAAATCGACTTTCTTAACGAAGCTCTTAAGGTGCTTGCGGGGGTCACACCCATTGAGCAGGATATTTATATCAGCCGTCTTGCGGACGAGCTTTCGGTTGAAAAATCAAGTATAAAAATTCAGCTTGATGCGTATATAAAAAAACGTACGTACCGTCAGAAGCAAAGTGAATATAAAGCAATCGTTGATAATTCAATACGTGATAATCAGAGAAAAAGCTATGATGAAAATGTGCCGATAAGGCAGATTAAGGCAGAGGAAAGATTAATCGGTCTGCTTCTGAGATATCCCGACTGTTTCAATTTGGCTCAAAGCTTTGACAGTCAGATATTATCATCCGCTTTCATAAAAAAGGTTTTTGCAGAAATAATGAAAAGGCTTGATGCTCAGCTTGACATTGATTTGATTAATTTCAGTTCAGTGCTTACAAATAATGAGCTTGGCAGGCTTTCAGGTATTATAGCACGAACAAGAGAAAGCAAGGATGCGAAAAAAGAATTTAAAGACTGCATTGATATAATTCAGAATGAATATGCAAAGAATATCATTAAACCGTCTGATGAGATGAGTGATGATGAATTCAGAAATATGTTCAATAAGAATACATAAAACAGAGGAGATTTATTATGAAGGAAATTAATTTGACACCGCAGGCGCCTGTGAGTGAGGACAAAAAACAGGCTGCTTTTAAAAAATTAGTGGAGAGAGGCAAGCAAACGGGTCATCTTTCAACACAGGAAATTGATACTCTTATTGTTGAGCTTGACCTTGATGTTGAAGAACTTGAAAAGCTTAACGAGCAGATAGATGCTGCAAATATAAGCATTATTGACGATTTTTCTGCTGAAGCATTTGAAAGTCTCAGTCTTGAGGTTGATCTTCCTAAAGAAACAGACGCTGCCGATACAGTTGCAGTTAATGACAATGCGGCAATGGATGACCCTGTTAAGGTTTACCTTAAGGAAATTGGACGGGTTCCGCTTCTGACCGCTGAGGAAGAAATTGAGCTTGCAATCCGTATTTCCGACGATGATGAAAGCGCTAAGAAAAGGCTGGCAGAGGCTAACCTCCGTCTTGTTGTAAGTATCGCAAAGCGCTATGTGGGCAGAGGTATGCAATTCCTTGACTTGATTCAGGAGGGTAACCTCGGTCTTATCAAAGCAGTTGATAAGTTTGATTATACAAAGGGCTTTAAATTCTCAACATATGCGACATGGTGGATAAGACAGGCTATTACACGTGCCATTGCAGACCAGGCAAGAACAATACGAATCCCTGTTCATATGGTTGAAACTATCAATAAGGTAAAAAAGGCTAACAGCCAGCTTCTTCACACAAACGGAAGAGAGCCTACACCTGATGAAATTGCTGAATTTCTTGATATGCCTGTTGATAAGGTAAGGGAAATTCTCAGAGTTGCACAGGAGCCTGTATCTCTTGAAACACCTATCGGTGAGGAGGAGGATTCTCATCTTGGTGATTTTATACCCGATGATGATGCTCTTGCTCCTGCAGATGCTGCTTCAATGAGCCTTCTGAAAGAACAGCTTTCAGATGTTCTCAAAACCCTTACTCCGAGAGAGGAAAAGGTGCTTTCACTACGTTTCGGACTTGAGGACGGCAACCCGAAAACTCTTGAGGAGGTTGGCAGAGAGTTCAATGTAACAAGAGAAAGAATAAGACAGATTGAAGCAAAGGCGCTCAGGAAATTAAGACATCCGAGCAGAAGTAAAAAATTGAGGGATTTCTTGGACTAATGACACAGGATAAAATTAACAGAATTAATGAGCTTGCACATAAATCGAAAACAGTCGGTCTGACTGATGATGAGAAACAGGAGCAGGCTGTTTTAAGACGGGAATATATTGATTCCTTCAAAGCAAGCCTTATAGGTCAGCTTGAAAACACTTATATTATTGACGAAAAGGGCAACAAGCGTAAGGTGCAGAGGAAAAATGGCAAAACTGATAATAATTGAAGGTCTTGACGGCAGCGGCAAATCAACACAGACTGCTATGCTCGAAAATTATTTTAATACAAAGGATATTAATTTCAGAAAAATAAAGCTGCCTGATTATGACAGTCCTTCAAGCACTCTTGTTAATATGTATCTTAAAGGTGATTTCGGGAGTAATGCTGATGCAGTAAATGCCTATGCGGCAGGTGCATTTTATGCAGTTGACAGATTTGCATCATATAAGCTTAGCTGGGGCAGTGATTATGAAAACGGAACTCTGATTTTAGCTGACAGATACGCTACATCAAATTCAATTTATCAGATGGAAAAGCTTCCTTATGATAAGTGGGATGAATATCTTGAATGGTCTGCTGATTTTGAATATAACAAAATAGGTATACCAAAGCCTGATCTGGTGATTTTTCTTGATATGCCTGTAGAGGTGTCACAAAAATTAATGACATCACGCTATAATGGTGATGAGAATAAAAAGGATGTTCACGAAGCAAATGTGGATTTCCTGAATAAATGCAGAAAATCCGCTCTCTACACAGCAAAAAAACAGGGCTGGGTTGTTATTTCCTGCTCAGATGGTGAAAATCCTCTGCCAGTTGATGAAATACACAGCAAAATTATTTCTTATGTTGAAAAGGAGCTTTAATTATGCTTTCGTTTTCTAAACCTGCTATTGAGGATAAAGAGTGGGTTGATGAATGTTTTAAATACGCCAACAGCTTTAACTGCGAATATACCTTCGGCAATCTGTTTGTCTGGGCAACAGCATACAGAACGGAAATTGCAAGATATAATGATTTTCTGATATGCAGATGGGGTAAAGCACCTGATTACAAATATTCACTTCCTATCGGAAGGGGCAATTTCAAAAATGCTGTTGACGAAATAATTGCAGATGCAGAATTTTTCTCTATTAAGCCTGTTATTTATGGTGTTACATCAAATTATAAAAAGCTTATTGAGGAATATTTCCCTGATAAATTCAGTTTTGAGTATGATGACGGTGATTATGATTATATCTACTCCGTTGAAAAAATGGCTTCGCTTAGCGGTAAAAAGTATCACGGTAAACGTAACCATATAACAAATTTTAAAAAGAATAATCCTGACTGGTCCTTTGAAATTATTGACAGCAGTAATATTAATGAATGTATAGAGCTTCATTCAAACTGGATTAACACACACGAGGATGACTCTGACTATTCTTTTGAATTTGAGGCGGTGCTCACAGCTTTTGAAAATTATGACAGGCTCGGATTTGTAGGCGGTTTATTGAAGGTCGGCGGTAAAGCCATTGCTTACACTATGGGTGAAAGACATTCAGATGAATTATTTGTAACTCATTTTGAAAAGGCTCCGCCTGAAATTCAGGGTGCATATCCTATAATAAATCAGGAATTTACAAAGAACTGTCTGATGAATTATCAATTTGTAAACAGGGAAGAGGATTTGGGTATTGAAGGACTCAGAAAAGCCAAGCAGTCATATAATCCCGAAATATTACTGAAAAAGGGTACGGCAGAATATAATGGTTAGTATTGTTGAAACAAACAGCTATGATAAATTGCTTTATTCCTTATGGCAGGAAGCATTCGGTGACACGCAGGAGGATATACAATTTTTTATTGATAATTGCAGTCATAAAAGTGTGCTGACACTATACGATAACAACAGGCTTTGCTCAATGCTGTTTCTTGTTGATGCTGCAGTTAACGGCAAGGAATATAAATATATTTATGCTGCTTGTACATCTGAACAATTCAGAGGAAAAGGTTATATGTCAGCACTTCTGAATTATGTGACAAAGGCATATAATAATGTTCTTTTAATTCCTGCTGATGAAGCACTTGTCACATATTACCGCAAGAGGAATTTTGACAAAATTATCAAAATTAATGATATAGAATTTAATGAATGCAGTGAAATTAAGGAATACCTCTTTGAAGGCTGTTCTTTAGATAAACCAATTGCACTTGCATTTGTAAAAGGTGAATAGTATGGTATATATTTTTTTAGTAGACGGATTTGAAATAATTGAGGCGCTTGCTCCCGTTGATATGTTAAAACGTGCAAAGCTTGATGTTAATATGGTGGGAGTTACAGGCAAAACCGTTAAAGCATCCTGTGGTGTTGAAGTTATCACAGATATAACAATTGATGAATTTATATATGAAAATGCTGAAGCTATAATTCTTCCGGGAGGTATGCCCGGTACTTTAAATCTCGAAAATAATCAGATTGTTCAGTCGGCAATTGACAGTGCAGTGAGTGACAATATACTTATTTGTGCAATTTGTGCTGCCCCGTCAATCCTCGGTCATAAGGGTTTGCTTGAAGGGAAAAATGCAATTGCTTTTCCAGGATTTGAAAATGATTTGAAGGGTGCGGTAATATCAGATGATTATGTTGCTGCAGATGGTAATTTTATAACTGCAAAGGGTGCAGGAGTTGCAACGGAGTTCGGTCTTAAAATTGTTGAAATGCTTACTGACAAAGAAACTGCCGATAATATAAAGGATACTATTCAATGCAGATAAAAAATGAACTCAGAAAAAAATTAAAATCTAAAAGAAAAAATATTGAAAAAAAAGCACAAAGTGATGAATTTATAAGAGAAAATTTAATTTGCAGTGATTTATATCTTGAAGCAGGGCAGGTGCTTTTTTATGCCGCTCTTGAAGATGAAATCAATATTGATGAATGTATTACTGACGCTCTGATGCTGGGGAAAAAGGTCGCATTGCCTGTATGCACTGACGATAACGGAAATATGAGCTTTTATTACATTAATTCAATAAAAGATTTGAAATCAGGCTTTTTCGGTGTCCGTGAGCCTGATATAAATAAATGTGAAAAGGTTACTGATTTTTCAGGTGCAGTCTGCATTGTTCCTGCAATTGCTTATGATAAAAGCGGATACCGCCTTGGATACGGAAAAGGATATTATGACAGATTTTTAAAAAATAATTCTTTAATTTCTGTCGGAGTGTGCTATAATGAATTGATTGAGGATAATCTGCCAAAGGATGAGTATGATATTCCTGTTAATTATATCATTACTCAGAATGGCTTAATTGTTGTTTAAAACGGGAGGATTTTTCAATGGATAATGATGAATTTAAGCTGGATGAAAATGGTATTAATCCCACTGATACCACCAGCCGTGAAAATAAGGATATTTATTTTTCGAATATGGAGGTTTCTGAGCCTGAAGCTGCCAAGCCTGCCGAGCAGGCTGCTGTAATTAAAAGAAAAGCGCCAAAAGTCCAAAAAGGACAGAGCATTGCAGGCACTTACATATTCTTTATTGTTGTAATTGTCATTTCAATGCTGCTTTCAGTTTATGCCGTTCTTTGTATGAATGATGTGCTTGCTATTACCAAAAGCAGCTCATCAGTCACAATAACCCTTAATGAGCAGTTAAACGATATGAATGATGCAATTGATCTGCTTGCTGACAACGGACTAATTAAGTGCAAGAATTTCTGCAAGCTTTTTGCTGAGTTCAGAAAGGAGCAGGTAGGTCCCCAGTGGCGCAACGGCGTTTATTTTGAGGATAAAGGCTATGAGGCAGGTGTTTATTACCTTAATGCTAAAATGGGTCTTGAGGGTATGCTGCAGGCAATGCACGGCAACAATGTTACTGCTGAAACCGTAAGGATTCCTTTCCCGGAAGGTCTGTCAACCGCTGAAATAGTTGAAAAGCTTGTAAATAATGAGGTTTGCGATAAAGCCGCTTTATTGTCTGTTATACAAACTGTTGATTTCTCTTACTCACTTGTAAACGGCATTGAAGCTGATGAAAGAATACCATACAGGCTTGAGGGCTATCTTTATCCTGATACCTATGATTTCTATATCGGTGAAAGTGCAAGCTCCGTTATTAAAAAATTCCTTGCAAATGGTGATTCAAAGATTACCGAAAAGCACAGGGAGCGTGCAAAAGAGCTTGGCTATTCAATGTATGAAATTATAACAATTGCTTCAATTATTCAGAGTGAAGCAGGTGATGTTGATCAGATGAAGGAAATTTCTTCTGTTCTTCACAACCGACTTTCTGATAAGGCAAACTTTCCGTCAATCGGCTGTGTTTCGACAAGCGACTATATTAAAAATAAGGTAGCCCCTGCATTATCTTCAACTGCTGCTCATACTGCTGATTATTATCTGACCTATTACAACACTGATATTTCTTCTACCGTTGTGGGCTTGCCGGCAGGTCCTATTTGTAATCCCGGTATTGATGCTATCAACGCAGCACTTTATCCTGCAGATACCAACAATTATTTCTTCTTCCACGACAATAAAGGTAATCTGTATACCGCAGAAACAAATCAGGAATTTGAGCAGAAGAAAAACACCTATGCCCCTTATCTTAATTATTGATTATGAGAAATATTGAATTACTTTCACCCGCAGGTGATTTTGAAAGATTAAAGCTTGCATTAAAATTCGGAGCAGATGCTGTTTACCTTGGCGGCGAACAGTTCGGAATGCGTACAAATCCTTCAAATTTTAATGCAGATGAATTAAAAAATGCAGTGGAGCTTGTTCACTCATACGGAAAAAAGGTTTATCTGACCTGTAATACTCTGCCGAGAAATAATGAAATTGAGGCTTTGCCTGACTTTCTTAAATATGCTGCGCAAATCGGAATTGATGCTTTTATAATTGCAGATATCGGTGTTATGGCTATGGCAAAAAAATATGCACCCGATGTTGAAATTCATATGTCAACTCAGGTAGGCATAGTCAATTATCAGACAGCAAACACTCTTTATGAAATGGGTGCAAAACGAATTGTTACAGCACGTGAGCTTTCACTTGATGACATCAGGACCATAAGGGATAAAACACCTGATGATTTACAGATTGAGGTGTTTGTTCACGGCGCAATGTGTATGAGCTTTTCGGGCAGATGCATTTTGTCTGACTATATGGTTGGCAGAGATGCCAACCGCGGTGATTGCGCACAGCCATGCAGATGGAAATATCACCTGGTTGAGGAAACAAGACCGGGTCAGTATTTCCCCGTCAATCAGGATGACAGCGGAACATATATATTCAATTCACGTGATTTGTGTATGATTGAGCATATTCCCGAACTTGTTAATGCAGGCATTGACTCATTTAAAATTGAGGGCAGAGCAAAGAGCGAGTATTATACAGCTATTGTTACTTATGCTTACAGAAATGCCATTGATGAATACCTTAAAAATCCCTCTGATGATTTTAAAGTACCTCAATGGATTCTTGATGAAATGGAAAAAATGAGTCACAGGGAGTACACAACAGGCTTTAATTTCGGACCTATGGTAAACGGTCAGGTGCTTAATACAGGCGGTTATATTCGCAGCTGGGACGTTTGTGCTCTTTACAATGATTATAAAGACGGAAGATTGATTGTTGACCAGAGAAACAGATTTTTTGAAGGTGATGAGCTGGAGGTTGTTGAACCCGGTAAAAAGCCCTACAGAATTACTGTTTCAGAGCTTTATAATGAAACGTCGGGTGAATACAGCAGTGTGGCAAATAAGGCAACAAATACGTACTCCTTTAAGTGTGATATTCCTGTTTCATCAGATGCGGTATTCCGCAGGCAAAGAACTGAATAATAATGAACCCTCGGTTAAAACTAAACCGGGGGTATTATTATGCAAAAAAGAAGCTTATCTCTTATAATGGCAATTATTTTTATATTTACTGCAATTGCAGGCAGATGCGGATACATTGCTCTTTCCAGAACATATCAGGTCAGCGACACTTACAACAGCTATACACTTGAAATAGGTAAGCTTAAGCCGTATATCTATGACCGAAAGGGAATTAAGCTGAACAATAATTCAATATCTCTTATGGCTGTGATAAGACCGAATGAAAAATGTATGTCTGAGCTTGACAGCTTGTTTGACGAAAATGAGATTAAAGAAATTACACAGGAGCTTTCAAAAGGTTATCCTATTATAAAGAAAATTGATAAAAGAGCTGATACTGAATATATTCAGATATTTGAAAAAATTGAAAGTGACAGTAATAATCAGCTATGCAGGCATATTATTGATTATCAGTGCGGAGGTCTTGAGTATTACAATAATAATGAAATAGGCTCGCTGTCAGTCAACTTTTCGGTTGATGCATTCGGCAGAGTACTGACAGGATATAATTCCGAAGTAATAAACAATAATTATGATTCAAGGGACGGCGTTATTATTTCAATTGACAGTGATATACAAAAAATATGTGAGGATGCATCAGGAAGCATTGAAAAGGGTGCTGTTGTAGTAATGGATTGTGAAACCTCGCAAATTCTTGCCTCAGTAAGTATGGGCGGTGATTTTAATAATCGTGCTTTTTCAAATTATGCAGTAGGCTCGATTTTCAAAATAGTTGTATCTGCCTGTGCACTGGAAAACAATATTAATCCTTTATATAATTGCAGAAGCTCAATAAAGGTCGGTGACACAACATTCAGCTGCCAGAAAAATCATTCGCACGGTTTGCAGGATATGAAAAGCGCACTTGCAAACTCATGCAATTGCTATTTTGTTAATCTTGCATTGAAGCTGGGTGAAAATAAAATTTATTCAACAGCAAAAAAATTCGGTTTCGGGGATTCCTTTAAGCTGTTTTCAGGCTGGAGTATAAACGGCGGCACTCTGCCGTCACTGTCGTCACTTAATTCCAATGGACAGCTTGCTCTTCTCGGCTTCGGTCAGGGGCAGCTTACTGACAGTCCTGTTCATTTTGCTTCGGTAGTTTCCTGTATTGCCAATGGCGGAAATTATTATTATCCGACCCTTGAACATCTTGATATTACTGACAATAACGCAATAAGCAGCAGCACTGCTGAAACACTTCGTGAATATATGCATTATGTTGTTACCGACGGTACAGGCTCTATGGCTGATTATAATAATAAAGCGTCAGGAAAAACAGCTACTGCTCAGTCAGGAATTTATGATAATAAGCGTGAAATTCTGAACACCTGGTTTGCAGGGTTTTACCCTTACATTAATCCTGAATATGCAATAATAATCCTTCGTGAGGACGGCAAAAGCGGGGCAGAGGACTGCTGTCCTGTTTTCAGAACAATAGTTGAAAAGCTTGATAAAATGTAGTATAATGTCAATTGGTGATGTTATGCAGAAAAATATGCTGAAGGCTTTTTTAATATACAGAATGCTTGAAGAGCGCAGTGATGAGGAAAACCCTTTAACAACTATTGATGTTATCGACGGTCTTGCTGAATACGGAATTGAATGTGAGCGAAAATCCGTTTACAATCATATTGAGGCACTCAATGAGCTTGGCTGTGATATTATTAAGGTTGTCAAGCCTAAGCGCGGCTATTTTCTTGCTAACAGACGTTTTGAAATTCCTGAGGTTGTTCTTCTTATTGATGCTGTTACAAGTGCAGGCTTCATTACGCCGAAAAAAACAAAATCTCTTATTGAAAAGCTGAAATGTCTTGTTTCAAACGGTCAGGCAGATTCTCTTTTCAGCAGAGTATATGTTGAAACAAACAGTGCAAAATGTAACAATGAGGAAATATATATTACAATTGACCGTCTGCACGAGGCTATAAGTGAAAAGAAAAAGGTCAAATTTGTTTATAAAAGACGTTCTGTTGATATTGAAAATAAGAAAAAATATACCGAAAAAACCTTCAGAGTTTCACCTTATGCACTGATTTGGAAGGATGACCATTATTACCTTGTGTGCAATAACGAGAAATATAATAATCTTATGAATCTCAGAATTGACAGAATGAAAAAGCTCAATATACTCAATGAGCCTGCAAGACATGTCAGTGAGGTCAGCAATTATAAAGATACCTTTGATGCACAGGATTACAGCTCACGTATGTTCAATATGTTTTCAGGTGATAAATGCAGTGTTAAGCTGCGCTGTGCACTTCATCTTCAGGAGGAAATGATTGACAGATTCGGTTCGTCAATTCCTCTTATGGCTAATGATATTACTCATTTTGAAACCACTGTTGATGCCACAATAAGCGAGGGCTTTGTTTCATGGCTTATGCAATATGGTGATGATGTTAAGGTACTTGAACCGAAAAAGCTTGCAAATATGGTAAAAAAGCGTGCAAGGGCAATACTGAATACGTACAAATAGGTGATGTTATGAAAAAATATATATCTGTAATATTATCGTTTATTCTGATTGTGTCCTGCCTGTCAGTAACCGTTTTGGTTTTTGCGAATGATATAGATTACTATTATGACGAATCAACGTCGTCACTGCATATTACAGGCAGCGGCTCGATGACCGACTATCCTGACGAGTATTCAGCACCATGGCTTACATATTCACAGATGGCTGAAAAAATCATTATTGAAAAGGGTATTACTTCAATCGGTTCAAATTCATTTGCAGGTTTCAGGAAGGTCAGCAGCGTTGAAATTCCCGATACTGTCAAAGCAATAGGCAGCTCCTCATTTGCATTATGTACAAGCTTAAAGGAGCTTACATTTTCATCAAATATCACAAAAATTGCCGACAGCTCATTTGCATTCGGTAAGGACGATTTCAGGCTTAATGCTCCTGCAGGTTCATATGCTCTTTATTATGCAGTAAAAAATAATATCAGTTTTAACTGTAATTCAATTGATTTTTCCGATTTCAAGGTGCGTATAGTTACACCGGGTATGCATGCTTATTATCCTATAAAGCCTAAGCATAACTGTACTGTAACATTTACTTCGACAGGCTATTATGATACTGAGTGCTTTATTTATGACAGCAACTTCAACAAGCTTTTAACAGGCGATAATAATGGTGATGATTTGAACTTCAAAGTCACTTATTCATTTGAGGCGGGCAAAACATATTACTTTGATGCTCATATGTGGGATACAGGCGACACATGCATTTATAATGTGAAAGTATCTGTTGACAGCTTTGATTACAAGGTTTCTGCATACGCAATGGCTGACCCGAGCGGTAAAGCAAGCGATATAATGATAAATGAATTATTGATAAACGGTGCTGAAATCTGTGAAGGAAGTGTTATTTCGTTTTCTGAAAGTCCTGCATTGCTGAACATCACATTAAACGGAAAGGACAGAGAAATTTCTGTTACTCCCAATTCCGATACAATTCTTGTTCTCCCGACCTGTGATGTAAATAATGATGGTTATGTAAACGCTAAGGATTTTGCGGTTATGAGAAAAGAAAAATCAAAATATCTTTCATTATTTGATAATTTTATCAACTATAAAGTATAACTGATTAAACACTCCTGAAAATTCAGGAGTGTTTCTTTTATTGTGAAAAAATATACATAATTTATATATAGAGTGTAATAAATTTGTAACATATTTAATATTGAAAATAAGGACATTATAATATAAAATTAGTATGTATAATAATATATGTTTGAGGTAAAAGGATGAACAATTATTGCTTGACAGGGAATGAATCACTCGGCATTGAGTTTGGTTCAACCCGAATAAAAGCTGTTCTGATTGATGAAGAATGCAACCCGATTGCATCAGGCAGCTTTGACTGGGAAAACAGACTTGAAAACGGTATCTGGACATATCATACAGATGAAATATGGTCAGGGCTTCAGGCTGCTTATAAAAGCCTTAATGACACTGTCAAAGAAAAGTACGGTGCTGAAATCAAAAAGCTTTCATCAATAGGCATTTCTGCAATGATGCACGGTTATCTTCCTTTTGATAAAAACGATAATATGCTTGTGCCATTCAGAACATGGCGAAATACCATTACTGCCAATGCAGCAAAAAGGCTTACTGAACTGTTTAATTTCAATATTCCTCAAAGATGGAGCATTGCACACTTGTATCAGGCGATACTTAACAATGAAAATCACATTGATGATATTACATATATTACTACTCTTGCAGGCTATGTGCACTGGAAACTCAGCGGAAAAAAAGTACTCGGTGTCGGTGAAGCATCGGGAATGTTCCCGATTGACAGTGAAACCTGTTATTATAACAGTGAAATGCTTAAAAAGTTCTCTCAGCTTGATGAGGTGAAAGAACGTTCATGGAAAATTGAAAAAATCCTTCCCGAAGTACTTGCTGCAGGTGAATGTGCAGGTAATCTTACTGATGAGGGGGCAAAACTTATTGACCCCAGCGATGCTCTTGAAGCAGGCGCATTAATGTGTCCGCCTGAGGGTGATGCAGGTACAGGTATGGTAGCTACAAACAGTATTGCCGAAAGAACAGGAAACATATCGGCAGGAACATCAATATTTTCAATGGTTGTTCTTGAAAAAACTCTTAAAAATGTGCACGAGGAAATTGATATTGTTACAACGCCCACAGGCAAATCTGTTGCAATGGTGCACTGTAATAACTGCTGTACAGATCTTGACTATTGGTTTAATTTATTTATTGAATTTTCAAGGCTGAGCGGCGGCACATTAAACAAAGCACAGATTTATGATTTGCTGTATAATACTGCACTTGATGGTGAAAATGACTGCGGAGGACTTGTTTCGTTCAACTATTTTTCAGGTGAGCCTGTTACTTATATTGACAGCGGCAGACCTTTGTTTGTCAGAACAGAAAACAGCAACTTTAATCTTTCTAATTTTATAAGAGCACAGATATATTCAACAATGGCAACACTTAAAATCGGTATGGAAATTCTTGACAATGAGCAGGTAAGAATAGATTGTATCACAGGTCACGGCGGATTGTTCAAGACACCCGTAGTTGCTCAGAAGCTTATGGCAAGCGCTGTTAATTCGCCTGTTTCTGTTATGGAAACAGCAGGTGAAGGCGGTGCTTGGGGCATTGCTGTGCTGGCACGATATGCGTTTGACAGTGAAAACAAATCGCTTGATGATTATCTGAATACAAAAATATTCTGCAGATTTAAGAGCACTACCATTAAGCCTGACAAAAAGGAGTCAGAGGGCTTTAATGAATACATTAAGCTTTATAAAAAAGCGCTGGCAGTTGAAAAGGCTGCAGTATTGAATATATAAGGAGAAGAAATATGGCAATTAAGGATTATGAATTCTGGTTTGTTGTGGGAACACAGCATTTATACGGAACGGAAATTTTTGCAGAAATAAATGCACATTCAGAGGAAATGGCTGCTGAGCTTACCGATAAGCTTCCCTGCAGAGTTACAGCAAAGCCTTGCGTCAAAACAGCATACGAAATTCTGAACATAATGAGAGAGGCAAACAATACACCTGAATGTGCAGGTGTTATTACATGGATGCATACTTTTTCACCGTCAAAAATGTGGATTGCAGGTCTGAATGAACTCAGCAAGCCGTATCTTCACGTTAACACACAGTATAATCGTGATATTCCATGGAACAGCATTGATATGGATTTTATGAATCTTAATCAGTCTGCTCACGGTGACAGGGAGCACGGATATATCCACGCAAGAATGAGAAAGAAAGTCAAGGTTGTTGCAGGCTACTGGAAAGACGAGGAATTTCAGAATAAGATAGCTGTATGGATGAGGGCTGCGGTAGGTGCTGCTGAATCAAGGAAATTGAGAGTACTCCGCATTTCAGATAATATGCGAAATGTTGCCGTAACAGACGGTGATAAAATTGAGGCTCAGATAAAGCTCGGATGGCAGGTTGACCATTATGGAGTAGGCGATATAATCAAATATGTCAACGCTGTTACAGATGATGAAATAGATGCTCAGATGGCTGAGTATGAAAAGTATTATGATATGGATACTGACAATATTGAAGCTGTCCGTTATCAGGCAAGGGAAGAGGCTGCAATTAAAAAATTCCTTGACGAAGGCGGTTTTGGTGCTTTTCATACGAATTTTGAGGATTTGCAGGATCTTAAACAGCTTCCTGGCTTAGCATCACAGGATTTAATGCGTCAGGGCTATGGCTTTGGTGCTGAAGGTGACTGGAAGGTTGCGGCAATGACAAGAGTGATGAAGCTTATGTCAGAGGGTATGAACGGCGGCACTGCCTTTATGGAGGACTACACATATCATTTTGAGCCCGGCAATGAAATGCTTCTCGGTTCACATATGCTTGAGGTATGTCCTACTATTGCCGACGGCAAGCCTAAAATTCAGGTTCATCCGCTTGGAATAGGTGACAGGGAAGACCCGGCAAGACTTGTATTTAAGGCACAGACCGGCAATGCAATTGTTGTTACTCTTGTTGATATGGGCGACAGATTAAGAATGATTGTTAATGATGTGGAATGTAAAAAGCAGGAAAACGATATGCCTAATCTTCCTGTGGCAGGTGTTCTCTGGAAACCGCTGCCTTGTCTTCGGACCTCAGCCGAGGCTTGGATATATGCAGGCGGTGCTCATCACTCAGTGCTTTCCTACACTCTGACAGCAGACCATATGCGTGATTTTGCTGAAATTATGGGTATTGAATTTATTCATATAAATAAGGATACTGAGATTAATTCATTCAAAAAAGAATTGTTTTATAATGATGTCGCTTATAAGCTTGGTATTTAAGAGGTAGCAAATGTTAGAAGAATTAAAACAAAAGGTTTTTGAAGCCAATCTTCAGCTTGTGAAATATAATCTTGTTGTTCTTACCTGGGGCAATGTATCTGCTGTTGACAGAGAAAAGGGATTATTTGTAATAAAACCATCAGGCGTACCATATGATACTATGAAAGCTGATGATATGGTTGTTATGGATTTGGACGGAAACAAGGTGGAAGGGGAGTTGAATCCGTCATCAGATACTCCGACGCACCTTGAGCTTTACCGCAGCTTTAAAGATATCGGCGGTATTGTTCATACTCATTCATCATGGGCGTGCTCATGGGCACAGGCAGGAAGGGATATTCCCGCATACGGAACAACTCACGCAGATTATTCCAATGGAGCAATTCCATGTGCAAGAGGGCTGACAAAGAATGAGGTTGAGGGCGAATATGAGCTTAACACCGGCAGGGTTATTGTTGAGGAATTTGCCAAAAGAGGTATCAGCCCGTCAGAATGTCCTGCTGTGCTTATTCACAGACACGGTCCTTTTACCTGGGGCAAGGATGCATTTAATGCAGTTGAAAATGCTTTGATTCTGGAGGAGATTGCTGAAATGGCATACAGAACAGAATCAATAGCCGATTTTGCCGATAATTCAAATATCGGTATAGAGCAATTTTTGCTTGATAAGCATTATCAGCGCAAGCATGGTGCTAATGCTTATTACGGACAAAAATAATTTTAGGAGGAGAAAAATGAAAACAAAATTATCATTGTCAATTTCTGTTTTGCTTTTATCATTCTTATGTCTGCTTTCGTTTTCAGCATATGCTGATGAAACAGAGGCAGAGGTTTTAGTACTTAATAAGGACAATACAACTGCTTCTACATATTATAAAGAATATCAGTATGTCGGCAAGGCAATAACACCCGCACTTACTGTCAAATATAACGACAAAAAGCTTACTAAGGATGTTGATTATACTGTTAAATATTCTGATAATGTAAACGCAGGCAACGCTAAGGCAGTAATTACCGGTATAGGTAAGTACAGCGGAAGCTATACAAAAACATTTAAAATAGTGCCTGTAAAGGAGTCTGATGAGCTTAAGTTTTCACCAAAGAAAACAGTTATGTCTTATTCGGGAAAAGCAAAAACGCCGGGTATAGTAATTACTTATAAAAATAAAACATTAACAAAAAATAAGGATTATAAAATATCATACACCTCCAATGTAAATATAGGCACAGCGAAAATGAATGTTAAGGGTATAGGCAATTTTTCCTTTAATAAAACCTTTAATTTCAAAATAGTTCCTGCTGAGGTTAAGGGCTTAAAATTTTCGCCCACTGCCAATTCAATTACATTGTCATGGAAAAAGGCAAGCAATGTAAGCGGTTATCAGATTGTGGAATACGATTATAGCAAAAAAGCATATAAAAACGTAAAATTTGTTTCAGCAGCAACAACAAGCTATACAATTAAGGGACTTGATGCAAGCTGTCTTTACAAATATAATATCAGGGCATACAGAAAAATAGGTGACAGCAATTATTATGGTGTTTATACAAATGATTTAATGACAAGAACAAGATCGGCAAATACCACCATGCGTTATGTTGCCATTAACGGTAATAATTTATATGCAAGCTGGAATACTGTTCGCGGTGCAGGCTATGTTCTTATTTATGCAACTGATTCACGCTTTACTGATGCTAAGGAAATCTATATAAACGACAGCCGAACAGGATCCTACACAATTAAAAATATTAACAGAAACAAGACCTACTATGTTAAGGTTTGTCCTTTTACAACACTGAATGGTACAAAATATTTCAGTGCGAAAAGTCCATATATCAGTACAGGTCTTTCAAAAAGATTAGCTATTACAAGCTCCTATTATGTTAATAATGCAAACAGAACAACAAACCTCAGGCTTGCTTCAAATGCGATTAACGGTACTGTTGTTATGCCCGGTGAAACATTCTCATTCAACAAAACAGTTGGTCAGAGAACATATTCAAAGGGATATAAGGATGCACCTGTATTTACAGGTCCGAATGCTAAAAATATTGAAAACGGTATAGGCGGCGGTATATGCCAGGTTGCTTCTACATTATTCAATACAGTGCTTTATTCCGATTTGCAGATAGTAGAAAGACATCAGCACAGTCAGAGAGTTAGCTATGTTCCTCTTGGTCGTGATGCTGCAATATCATGGGGTTCACAGGATTTTAAGTTTAAAAACACATCACCATATCCTGTTAAAATATTAATTACCTTAAACAATGGCGAAATTACTTGTGAATTTAAAACAAGTGCTGAAGCAAAAATTCCGAGTATAAAGCTTGATGTTCAGCAGTCAGGAAAAAATTTCACTCTCAGAAGATATTCAAGCGGAAAATGTAATTATACAACACGTTCATATTATTAATAAAATTAAGCACTTAATGCTAAGCATTAAGTGCTTTTTGTGTAAAAAAATCCCGCAGCAGAAATGCTGCGGGATTTAATTCTTTTATGTATTATCTTTTAATGTCATCCCATTTAACGCCGTTAATCTGGAATAAATCATCAAACTTATAAACATTGCTCTCTTCCTTAGTGTGGCTTGGATACCATACCTGTGCAAAGAACGGATTTGTTTTTGCAACAGCATCGTAATTCCATTCCTTCTGAGGAATATAGCACTCAGGACACCAGTGACCGCCAAGAAGAATAAGAGCAGGTGATGCCTCAAATTCTGCACCGCAAAGACCGCATTTCCACTTAAGCTTTGTAGCCATATCTCCCTTAGTCATAGACTCTGACAGACATTCACCGCCGCGGAATTTAGCAGCAGCTTTCATATCCTCAATATCAAGCTCGCTCTCAGGCTTTGACTCATCATAGCCGTGGTCAAGCTTAAACTTCTCAGCAGCTGCGTTATCCTTGTCAAACTTAATGATTTCAAAATCTTCCCACTTTGAAGGAATCTTTCTGTAATCGTCCATTGAACCATAGTATGCAGAAATTCTTACAGGATCTTCAGTTTTAACCCAGTCAAGAGTACCGAAGTCCTTTGTTTCAGCAATCTTCTTCATAAATGGCTTAGCACAAGCTGCAACAAGGTTCTTAGGAAGATATCTTGGTATTTTGAAGTAGAATTCTACCTGATCAGCAAGACGGTTGAAATAATCCTGTACAGGTAAATTCTCACGGAAATGAAGGAAATCTTCAAGTTTATCGCCGTCAGCATAGAACTGACCATGGAAGTTCTTTGTGATAAACCAGTTTGGATCAAAGAGTTTTTCAGGACCTGCAAGACCGAGAGTGCCAAGAAGCAGACACTCGAACTCGTAGTTGGAAATTCTGTATTCCTTACCTGAACCGATATTGAAGAAATGATTCCAGAAATCAGAGCCAAGGTTACCCTTCTTATCTTCAAGTACAAGGTTGCACATAAGACGACCTGAGTCCTCAACAGTACACCATTCAAGAACACCGTTAACAGGAACGTGGAACATAATAGGATCCATATTCTTTAAGATGTTTGGATAAAGAATACCGGACTGACGCATTACAACCCAGTTCTTGATGCCGCTTTCAACAAATGTACGTTCAGCAATTGTCTTTGAAATAGCATAATGGTCATAGATAGAAATTTTAATCGGGTCACCGCAGCGTCCCCAGTGGATAGGATAGTTACGTCCGCCTGTTTCAGCAACTGTGCCGATGTAGCAGACTTTAACTGCATCAGGATCAGGCTGAGCGAGAACAGCTTTGCAGATGTTCTGAGCAGCACCGATGTTTGTTGACTGAGTTCTGTAAGGCTTCCAGTCTGCAGTAGGCGATACCATACCGCCAACGTGAAGAACATAGTCAGAACCTGTTACACCTTCGAGGATAGAGTCATAGTCGCCAAGGTCGCCCCATACAATCTTTACGTTCGGCTTAGCCATAAGACCCTTGAGCTTTTCCTCATTTTTAGGGCTTTTTCTTGCGAGCATCTTTACATTGATGTCGCTTGGGTGCTTAATCATTTCCTGAACAGCAGCCCAACCCATATTACCGGTACCACCAGTAATAAATACTGTTTTCTTTGCCATAAATTTTCCTCCTTAATGAGCAAATGTGTACTCTTAAATTATAAACTAATTATAAACAAATTTCAACAGTGAAAGCGAAATATTTATTTCAATAGCAACAAAAATTTCATTGAAATGTTGTGCAATATTAACAAAATAAATTTATATTGACATTATTAATTAACTGGTGTATTATATATTTGAAAGTTAATACACTTATCAAGAGTGGCTGAGGGACAGGCCCGGCGACGCCACAGCAACCTGCTTTATGTAAGGTGCTAATACCTGCGTAGACCGAATGATGAGGTTATTGTTTGCACATACCTCACGTATGTGCTTTTGTTTTGCAAGGAGGAAGTTTTATGTCTAATTTTTTATTTACAAGTGAATCAGTCACAAAGGGTCATCCTGATAAAATTTGTGACCAGATTTCAGATGCAATTCTTGATGAAATGATTAAGCAGGACCCTATGAGCCGTGTTGCCTGTGAAACTACATGCACAACAGGTCAGGTTCTTGTTATGGGCGAAATCACAACAAATGCTCAGGTAGATATTCCGTCAATTGTACGCAAAACTGTTTGTGAAATCGGTTATGATGATGACAAGAAGGGCTTTAACGGCAACACCTGTGCTGTATTGACAGCACTTGATAAGCAGTCGGCTGATATTGCAATGGGTGTTGATAAATCATTTGAGCTTAAGAATGATGAAAATGATGAATATAATCTCAATGGCGCAGGTGATCAGGGTATGATGTTCGGCTTTGCCTGTGATGAAACAGATGAGCTTATGCCTCTTCCTATAAGCCTTGCTCATAAGCTTGCCTTAAAGCTTACCGAGGTAAGAGAAAACGGCACTCTGCCGTATCTTTATGCTGACGGAAAAACTCAGGTAACAGTTAAATATGAGGATGATAAGCCTGTAAAGGTTACTGCTGTTGTTGTATCAAGTCAGCACAGTGCAGACATTGAGCTTTCTCAGCTCAGAGATGATATTATTGAAAATGTTATTAAAACAACAATTCCTGCTGAGCTTATTGATGACGATACAGTTTATTATGTTAACCCGACAGGCAGATTTGTTATCGGCGGTCCGAACGGCGATTCAGGCTTAACAGGCAGAAAAATTATTGTTGATACATATGGCGGATACGCCCGTCACGGCGGCGGTGCATTCAGCGGTAAGGATCCGACAAAGGTTGACCGTTCTGCTGCATATGCAGCCCGCTGGGTAGCAAAGAATATTGTTGCTGCAGGTATTGCTTCAAAGTGTGAGGTTGAGCTTGCTTATGCAATCGGTGTTGCAAAGCCTGTCTCTGTTATGGTTGATACCTTCGGTACAGGTAAAATGAGTGATGATGAAATCAGTGATATTGTTAATAAGGTATTTGATTTAAGACCATCAGCAATCATTGACAGACTTGACCTCAGAAAGCCTATTTATAAAAATGTTGCTGCTTATGGTCATATGGGCAGGGAAGACCTCGGTGTTTCATGGGAAAAAACCGATATGGTTGATGAAATAAAAAAATATATGTAATCAAATCTGAATAAAATATGTTTTTATAATAAATAAATACCTTAGTTCATTTTGTAATGAGCTAAGGTATTATTTTCTGCTGAAAAATATTTACATTCTTTTATCTTTTTCAAATGCTTTTTGTACTGCATTATGAACAGCACTTTCAAATCCGTCTGCCTGAAGTGAGGTCACTCCCTCAATAGTTGTGCCTCCGGGTGAGCAGACATTGTCAATCAATTTCCATGGATGCTGGTCATTTTCCAGAATCATTTTTGCACTGCCATAAACTGTCTGAGCGGCAATTTTTAACGCTTCATCTTTCTTCATTCCGTTTTTAACGCCTGCTCTTGCAAGGCTGTCAATAAACATATATGCAAATGCAGGGGCGCATCCGCCGATAGCACTGTAAATTGAAAACTGACTTTCATCAATATAAAGACATTTGCCGAAGCAGGAAAGAAGCATTTCAACTGCCTCAATATCTTCCTTTGCAACCAATTTATTATAGCAATATGCACAGATTGCTTCGCCGACCATAGCGTTGATATTCGGCATAACACGAACAATTCTTGCATCGCTGACAGCAATGTTTTCTTCAAGAAAAGCAAGCTCCTTGCCTGCAGCAATTGAAATAACAAGCGGACTGTTTGTATGAATGCTGCTGAGTACATCGCCGAGAACATTCGGCTTTACAGCTAAAAACAAAACATCACAATTATCTGTTACAGCATCCTGTCCATCGCATATTGTAACACCAAGCTCACTATGAAGCTTATTCATAGCAGGTTTGTATGTATCAAAAACAAATATATTTTCACTCTTAATATTACTGTTTTTAACTATTCCGTTAATAATTGCCGCAGCCATATTTCCGCAGCCGATAAATCCAAGCTTCATTTTATTTCCTCTTTATATTATTGATACAATAATAATATCACTAAGGGAATAAAAAATCAATTCTTTTTCATTTCAATATATTTTTTTCTTGTAGCGAGTCCGCCTCTTATATGACGTTCAGCCTTGTTTTCCTCAAGGACTGCTTTAACCTCGCTGCAGAGCAGGGGATTAATAACCGATAATCTTTTGGTTACATCGTTATGTACTGTCGACTTGCTGATACCGAAAACTGCTGCTGCCTGTCTGACGGTAGCACCGGTTTCAACAATATAGTGACCTAAATCAATACATCTTTTTTCTACATTGCCAATCAAGTTTTTCACCTGCCTTGGTAATGTATATGCTGAATGTAAAAATATATGACAAAGGGACTGACATTTTGTCAGCCCCTCAGCGTGTAGAAAAAGTCAATTTTTAGATTTCTACACGCTGGGGACTGTTGAGAAATGGAACTGAATTTCGTATTTTGTGAGGATTGCTGTACAATGGTACCGCTTCCGAGCAAAATACGAAAAACGCAAAAATGGCTTAAACTCGATGTTTAAGCCGTTTTTCCATATGCTGATGCGGTAATATAATATCGGGCGGATGGTATCCGCCCCTACAATAAGCATATTGTAAAGCTATTTCTTTTGCGTGGTTCAGACCACTTTATCGACAGTCTAAGGGACTGACATTTTGTCAGCCCCTTTCCCTTATAATTATTTATTCTTCATTTGAAGCGTTTTTGTCGCCTGCAAGCTCACCAATCATATCAGTTAATGTTTTCTGATTCAGCTCATTAACACGATCGTACTTGGTTTCATCTTTGTTTTCAGATTTTTCGCCATCCTCTTCAATAACCTTTAATGAAAGCTCCTTGCCTGTAACAGAGAAGGAATAAACAATTTCCTTTGCTGTTTTTGGATTTTTCATTGTCAGCTTATTGCCGTGAATCTCATATTCGCCTGAAAAAATTACAGTAGAGATATAAGAATCATAAGTTCCGTCCTCATAAAATACAAACGCAGAAAGACCGGGACTTTTCTGACTTTGCCATTTTCCGATAATCTGCTCATCATTTGAAGTCACAATTGATTTTGCAGCATCAACAGGGTTTTGTTTTGTTGCAACACAATAAACACCGCCTGCAATAACAATAAGCATAATTACGGCAACAACTATTGAAATAATTGTCTGTGTTTTGTTAAGTTTAGTTTTAGCCATTATTTTAATCCTTTCTCAGTAAGAATTTTATCAATTCTTGAAGCAGAATCAAGCAGAGAGGATACCGACATATCATGATTAAGTGTATCAATAAAATATGCCGTATATTTTGAAAGCTCTACACTTACATACCATTCTCTTGATAACAGCTCAGGTGTCTGATAAACTCCGTTAGTTGTAAACACACGGTCAAAAATACCGTCTGCATATGCTTTGTCAAAAACATAAAGTCCGTTGCAGAATAAACCGAAGGTTGTGCAAACAAAAATTCTTCCTGCACCGAGTGATTTGAGCTTGCTTGCAACCTCAAGCATTGATTCACCTGATGAAATCATATCATCAACGATGATAATATCCTTACCTTCAACAGAATCGCCAAGATACTGATGCTCAACAATAGGATTTCTTCCGTTAACGATTTTAGTATAATCTCTTCTTTTATAGAACATACCGAGGTTAACACCAAGCTGAGTTGCAAAGTAAATGCATCTTTGCATTGCACCTTCATCGGGTGAAATAATCATAAGGTGATCTTTATTAACTGAAAGGTCGTCAACATTGTTAACAAGAGCTTTTATCATCTGATATGTAGGCATTACATTCTCAAATGACTGATCGGGAATTGAGTTCTGAACCCTCTGATCGTGAGCATCAAATGTTATGATATTGTCAACACCAAGGTTAACAAGCTCCTGCAAAGCCATAGCACAATCAAGTGATTCACGTGCACTTCTTTTATGCTGTCTGCCCTCATAGAGCATAGGCATAATAACTGAAACTCTCTTCGGCTTTGATGATAATGCATGAATAACTCTTTTCAAATCTGCAAAATGATCATCAGGTGATTTAGGAACAGTCATTCCATACATATTATATGTGCAGCTATAGTTAAATACATCTGCAATAATATAAATGTCATAACCGCGAACACTTTCGTTAATAACGCCCTTGCCTTCACCGCTGCCGAAACGGGGGATAGATACATTAATTTTATATGTATCACGCTGATAGCCGTAAAAGGCAATTGTTTCAGCGTGCTCCTGAGCCTGTGTCTTTCTCCATTTCACAAGGTATTTGTCAATTTTATCGGTTAAAGCCTCACATCCCGGCATACCTATTATACCGAGCGGACCGATTGGAATTGAATTAATGTTGATTGCTGTCTGTCTTGCCATATAATTGACTCCTCTCAAGTTTTACACGCATATTCTACAACAAATGACTTATATTGTAAATATATATTTTTTATTTGTTACTGATTTTTAACTGGAAAGTTTATCAACCTCTTTCTTTTTCAGCTTCATATAAATTAAATATCCGCATACTCCTGCAAATGCAGCAGAGGAAATTAATATGCCGTATTTCAAGCCCTTCGGAGAATATCTGTATTCCACAGTGTGCTCACCCTGCTTGATTGCGGTACCGAGCATAGCAGTTCCGATTTTAAAGGTATCTGCCTTTTCTCCGTCAATATATATACTCCAGCCTTCATCATAAGGAATTGAAGAATATAAATAGCTGTTTTCCGCTGCACTGATAGTTCCAGTAAGACCGGTATCGCTGTACTCTGTTACATTCAGTGCGTTTCTGTTTAATCTTTCATAGCCTGACCTGAGCACATCATCATCAACAGTATAGGCAAAAATATCAGCATAACATTCTTCAACATCAGCGCCACCGCAGTCAATTGAAAGCTTTAATTCCTCGCCGGCTTCATAGTAACCGCAGTCAAGAATATACGGCTCATCAATATTCTGAGTATGTGAGCCGAGCTTAGTGCTCGAAATATCAATTGAAGAAATGTCAGGTGATTTTATATATAAATATATATTACCGCTTTTTACAGGTGTAATTTTAATATCTGCATATGCGTAGCTTGAATCAGCATCATATTTGGTGAACCAATAGGTGCCGTTTTTAGTAATTTTGTCACCGCTTACGTTATCATAATCAGTATCGAGATATTTCACCTCTTTGAATATTCCGCTGAAGCCCGTTGCAAGTTCAAAAAAATCTCTCTGAACCTCAAACGGATTGCCCTCGCTTGTATTCCACAGCTCAATGTTTTCATTAGCCGCAAAAGAAACAGGAAGAAAATACTTGTTCTCATAAACATTTGTTTTTCCGTCGGAAGTGGAGAATTTGTAATTATATAGATTTTCACTTGGCGCAATGCTGATATCTGTCTGTAAAAGATATTTTATACTGAACATCATATTATAGACGGGCGTCTGAGTATTATAGGTGTAGCTGTTTATTCTGTTGCCGAACATACCAAGACTGTACTGAAGCTGAGAATAATCCTCGTAAGCCATAGATGAAAAGGTCGACATACCGTTATAACCGAAATAGCAGGGGTCCATTCTTGTTTCAAGATGACAAAGCTCCTGACGGAAAAATCCTTTGTCATCATTTTTTATCTTATTAATAGCCTCGGTATAGGTGCTGTAATTCTCTTTGTATGATGAATTACTTTGGGTAATGAGTATTGCCTGTGTGTCGGCAATAAGGACTTCACTGAAGCAAATTAATACAGCAAGTGCAGATGCAATAAGCTTGTCAGCTTTGCCGTTTCTGACAAAACAAAGATAACCTGTCCAGATAATTACAAAGGCAATGCTTGTATAAATGGTGGTTTCCATCATCTTGGTTGTTGACATCTTCTGAGCAAGTATAATAAATAATACCCATAAAATTCCCACAAAGGTAATATCTCTGATTTCAAGTGCTCTGATTTTTGATATTGCTCTATATCCGACAATAAGAATAATAAAGGAATACATATAAGAAAATCTGAACGGCAAATCATTTGGAAAATGGAATGCGTGCCATACAAAGTTAAGACAGTTGTTGTCAAAGCTGAAAAGAAATACAAGCATCAGAACAATGTACACTGCTTTTTCCTTCAGTCTGATATTTTTATTAACAATAAACAGCGGAAGAAGAATAGCAGCCAGCATTCCTGAATATACATTAGGTAAAACATCATCACCGCTGCTCCTGATAGTAGTTTCAAGACCGGCAAGGTGCGATGTAATAAAATCGAAAATATTAAAATAGGATTCAAAGGTTGTCGGGAAATTGTCTGATGTAGCTGAGCAGGACCTTAAAATAATGAAGGTCGGTATCAGTGTGACAGCACACAGCATTGCAGCAATAACGCTGAATAAAGCAAACTTAACTCCTCTGTTAATGAATTTATTATTATAAAGCGCTTTCAGAGAATACTTTTTGTCAAAGCTTTTTTGGGGTGAGATAACATCATTGATATTACTGCTGATAATGTAATATGCAATGAAATACAAAACTGCAAAGATACAGCACATAAAGCCCATATAATAGCTTGAAATAAACAGCAGAACAAGTGAAGCTACATAGAGCTTTCCGCTGCCTTTATTAATAATATTTTCTATTCCGAGAGCAATAAGAGGTAATAAAATCATACCGTCAAGCCACATTACATTCCAGTAATAAGCAAGAAAATACGCACTGAATGCATAAAACACGCCGAATACAGACGTTAAATAAGAGTGCCTGAGCTGAGATTTTTTCAGATAATAAGTGAAAGTGCATGCACTCAAAATACACTTAACAGAAACAAGAAAGCTTATGGCGAAGGAAATGTTCTCCTTATCAAAAAAGAAAATTATTATTGATAAAGGACTTGAAAGATAGTTGAAATAATTTCCTAAAAAGCTGCTTCCGCCGCCCGATGTCCATGAATAAATAAAGCTCTGATGATTAACTACTCTGTCGTAAAGCTCGGCAAACAAAGGACCATACTGATGATATAAATCCATACGCATAACGGTTGAATCACCAAATGGGAACACTTTATAGATTATATATATTATGGCAATGCATACAGCAGCAAGTAATCCTGAAAACAGAACAAATCTGTTGGCGCAGAAGACCCTGTAAATTCTTGATTTTTTTACGCTTCTTGCATCATAAGCACAGTCAAAAACCAATGTTCTGTCAAAGAAATAATTGAAGAAAAAGCACATCGAAATTGAAACAAGCCACACAAATGAGCTCTGCATTTTCAATATACCGCCAAAAAGGGTATCGTTAAGCTTATAAAATCCGAAATTAACCGCTGCTCTGAATATAAACAGCAAAAGCTGCTTAAGGTCAGATGATAATACTGCTTTTCTGAAAACAAACCTTCTTTCAAGCAGATATGAAACTAACTGAGCAATGACGAAAGCAACCGTTACCGACACAGTAACAGGTATTCCGAGAAATACTTTGAACACTTGCTTAAGACCAAGCAAAATGAACAGTGCAATAAAGCTCATAAGCGCATAGCTCACTGTTTCACCGTTGAACAGTTTTGTTGTCTTATAATTTCGAATTTTCTGATTTTCCATAACTTCACCAAGATACAAAATTTTATTACATTATATATTACATCATAACACAGAAATAATTATTCTTCAATATAATATTTTGTTATAAATTACCATTAATATGCATAAGTTTAATTGAGGTGATTGGTTGGACAATATATCCTACTTCATAAGCCTGTTTCCGGGATTTATCGGTGACATTTTTAATTCACTTGATAAAAGCATAAAATCTCAGATAAGCGAAATAAGACTGAGAAAGAACAAGCCTGTTGTAATTTATGTTTTAAGCACGCTTTATTTTATTGAGCACAGCGGAGTACTGACAAGAAATATAAATGAAAGATGCATTACAATAAATGAAGATGATTTTGATTATATCTGTGACAAGCTGTGCAGTCATTCATATCATACCAATATGTCAAGTCTGACGGAGGGCTATGTAACCGCAAAAAACGGCTCAAGAATAGGAGTATCCTCAACAGCGGTTTTTAAAGATGATAAAATTTTTTCGGTGAAGGATATAAGCTCACTGAATATAAGAATATCTCAGGAGCACAGAAACTGTGCAAAAAAAATCATTGATTTCACCTGCAAAAAAAGCTTGCCGAGCATTATAGTTGCCGGTCTGCCCGGATGCGGCAAAACAACCTTCTTAAGAGATTATGCACGGCTTATTTCAAACGGATACTGCGGTGAATACAAAAAAGTAGCAATTATTGATGAAAGAAAAGAAATTGCAGGCGTATTTGATGTAGGCATCAATACAGATGTTCTTTCAGGTTTTGCAAAGGCAAAGGGGATAGAAATTGCAACAAGAACACTTTCTCCCGATTTGATTGTCTGCGATGAAATAGGCAGTATTGATGAGCTTGATAAAATCAGATACAGCTTTTCAACGGGTGTTAATTTTGCTGTATCAATTCATTTAAAAAATACTGAGGATATTTTCAGCAATATTATAACTGAAGAGCTCATCAATACAGGACAGTTTGATTACATTGTTATATTAAAATCATACACTGATGAATTTGAAATTATAGATTTAGGAGAGATAAAGCTTGAAGGTGGCAGGAATGATAATGATAACCCTTTTTTCATCCTGCCTTGGTTTAATGGCAGCTAAAAGCAAGCGAAAGCAGATTGAATATACTGACGGGCTTGTTTATCTGGGCAGCAGAATTTCATTGCTTCTGAAAAGCACTATGCCGGAAACCGAGGAAATAATAAAACAGCTTAAAAATGATAAGCGGCTTGATTTTTTCGATTTTAATCTTGATTTGAAAAATTCACCGCTTTTACAGCAGGATAATCAAAAAATAATAAATCTTTTTAATTCGATAGGAATGTATGATGTTGACAGTCAGCTGATGATTGTTGATGAATTTACAGGATATTTTAAAATGCTTAATAAGCAATATCAGGATTATTATGACAAGCACTATAAGCTATACATAATTTTCGGCATATCGTCGGGCTTATTGCTGTCAGTTATACTGATGTAGGAGGATAAATGGAAGTAGATTTTATTTTCAAAATTGCGGCAATCGGAATTATAGTTGCTGTTCTGAATATTGTGCTGATACGAAGCGGCAGGGAGGAACAGGCAATGTTCACAACTCTTGCAGGCGTTATTGTTGTTTTAATGATGCTTGTGCCTGAAATCAGTTCATTGTTCAGAACAGTTAAGTCCTTATTTGATTTATGATTAAGATTGCGGGAATTTCATTAATAACTCTGGTATTGGTTATTGTCTTGAAAAATACCAAGCGTGAATTTGCTTTCATTCTGACGCTTTGCTCATCAATACTGCTTTTTGGTGTTGTTGTTAACGATTTTGTTAATGTAATAAACAAAATTTATCTTATTTCTGACGAAATTTCAGGGCTTGAGCCTTATATTTCACTAATGGTTAAAATACTCGGAGTGACACTTATCACTCAGTTTGTAGTTGATTTATGCCGTGACAGCGGTGAAAATGCTCTTGCTTCACAAACGGAAATAACATCCAAAATTATTATTCTTATTATGATTCTGCCTTTATTTGAGGCTGTAATAAATACTGTGTCAGGACTGTTGAAATGAAAAGATTTTTAATTGTATTTGCTTTAATAATAATTTTTCCGACTGTATGCTATGCAGCGGAGGATAACAGCTATAATGAATATCTCAGCTCGTTTGATTTATCTGCATTTGAAGAGCTTGATGATGATACATATTCTTTTTTAGAAGATCTGGGAATAGCTGATTTTAATTATGACAAACTTACTCATCTGTCATTAAAGGATATATTCAGTCACATATGGCAGGTTGTTATAAACAGTGCAGATGCACCTATGAAAAGCGGACTTATAGTCATATGCTTTATTATTCTTACATCTTTTTTTAAATCAATGAGCAGTGAGCTGAACAGCAGCGAGCTTGCTTCAACCTTTTCAACGGTCACAAGCCTTGCAATATCAATTTTTCTTATTGTTAGAATAACAGGCTGTATCAGCCTTTGCTGTTCAACAATAAAACTGTGCTCAAATTTCTCGTTCGCGTTTTTCCCTGCTTTCTGTGTTATCATAGCAACCTCAGGCGGAGGTGCAACCTCAATGTCTGTCAATACAATGCTTCTTGCACTTGCACAGGGACTTAACTATTTAAGTCAGATGATATTTATTCCTGTTACAAACTGCTTTCTTGCACTGGGAATCTGCTCGGGTATAAGGCAGGAGCTTAATATATCTTCTGTTGTGGATACATTAAAAGGTCTGATAACAAAATCAATTTCAACAATATCGGCAATCTTCGTTACTATACTTTCGTTAAAAACGGCAGTTGCTTCAAGGACTGATGCACTTGGTCTGCGATCAATGCGTTTTGCAATAAACTCAGTAGTTCCCGTTATAGGAAGTTCCATCAGTGAGGGTCTGCTTTCCATTCAAAGCTATTCAAGCCTTATTAAGTCAAGCGTAGGTGTTGTGGGAATTATTGCAATTGCAGTGATTTTTCTGCCTGCATTAATTGAGGTTAATCTATGGCGTATTATATTGTCACTCTCATCAATATGTGCTGATGTGTTCGGTGACAAGTCATCCGTCGGTGTTATTAAAACCTTCAGCAATGCACTGCTGATTACAGATGTTATTCTTATACTAACAATGGTTACAACAATAATTTCAATAGGAATTTTAGTTGCGGCAAAAACGGTGGTTTAAATGGATTTTGTAAAACAATGGACTTTGACAATATCAGCAACGCTTATTATTTCAATAATATTTTCACTTCTCACTCCTAAAGGCAATATGGGCAGATTTTTTAAAATAGTTCTTGCAATGTTCATTTTTGTTTCTTTCATATACCCGATAAAAAATGCCGATTTTGATTTTGTACTGCCATCGTTTGATGAAACAGCATATGAAAACTCACAGCAAAGCTCGTATGAAAAAATCATTGAAACAAATATTGTCAATGTGCTTGATGAGGGCAACTACATAAATTCAAAGGTGAATGTAAGTATTTCACTGAAAAATGAGGAAATTTCAATAAACAGCCTTGAAATAGGAATACTCGATGAATTTGATAAAAAAGAAGTTAAGAAATATATTGAGGATAAGACAGGATTTAATGCTGAGGTGTACTATCTTGGAGAATAAAATTAAGGAAAAAATAAGTAAATTCATATCAGGTGACAGCAAAAAAATTAAAATAATTGTTGCTGTCGGATTGATTGGAATGCTGCTTATTTTAGCATCAGATATGCTTTCAAAAAATACCGATAATACTGAAAAAACAGAGAATACAAAAATTACAAGCAGCGACTACACAGATCAGCTTGAATTAAAGCTCGTTGATGTGATTTCTTCAATATCAGGTGTAGGGGAGTGCAAGGTTATGATTACACTTGTCAATTCGGCTGAAAGCGTTTATGCAACAAATAATGAAATAAAAACTGATGAAAATTCAACAAATCAGAAGGATGAATATGTCCTTTATGACGCATCCGCAGGTGAAGCTCCTGTTCTTTTGAAAGAGTATTTGCCGCAGGTACAGGGTGTTACAGTAGTTTGCAGTGGTGGTGATGATATTGTTACTAAAGAAAAAATAATAGAAGCTGTAACAGCCTTATTTAATATACCGGCTAACAGAGTATCAGTTTCAAAATTAAAATAGATAAAGGTGATATTATGAAAAAAAACAAAAAAGAAAACATTGAAAACCAGCCGTTTACAGACAAGGATTTTTCAAACAAAAAAGCTAAGAAAACAAGAATTGCCATTTCATGCTTTGCTCTTCTGCTTGCAGTAGGGGTAGTAGGTAACTGGTATTGGGAAAACAGCGATATTTCAAGCAAGGTCAGCACAATATCTTCGGCAAAGGATAAAATACTCGGTGAAGCAACATATGTGGATGCAACAACCGAAAAGACAACTGAAAGCAGCTATTTTTCATCTGCAAGGGTTGACAGACAGACCGCAAGGGACGCAAGCCTTGAAAAGCTCCAGAAAATTGTTGACTCACAAACTGAAAATAAAGAAGCTCAGAAAGATGCTGCTGATAAAATAGCAAAAATAAGCGATAATATTACTATCGAAAACAAAATTGAAACTCTTGTCACTGCAAAGGGTATAAACAACTGTCTTGCAATTATCAATGAAACTTCAAATAAGATAGATATAATTGTTGATGTTGAGGATTTAACAGACACAATAATTTTACAGATTAAAGAGATAGCAACAAGTCAGCTCGGATGCTCCTTTGAAGATGTTACAATAATTCAGTCAAAATAACTTGTATATTTATTCATAATATGTTATACTAATAAAAAACAAGGAGGCATTAGTGTGAAAAATCACACTGCTACCGATTGTATTGTCCTCAAAATTTGCCTGCGGCATAATTTTGAGATGACTAAATTTCCATTATACGCCTTGTCCGGCTACAGCAAAGCGTATAAGAATTTTTAATTACTTTTTGTAGCCGGAAAGGCTATGGAAATTATTATGGAGATTCAATCAAAAAGCTCTATGGGTGAGCTTGTAATTTCAGATGAGGTTGTAGCTTCAATTGCCATAAATGCTGCTAAAGACGTTGACGGTGTATCTTCCTTCCACAGCGGACCGGTTGATGTTGTCAGCACTATTAAGCAGGGTAGTTTAAAGGTAATGAGTCCTGTAAGATTAATGCAGGACGGCGATGATTTTTCAATCAGCATTTATATCAATATTGCACCCGGTAAAAAATTTCAGGCTGTTGCTGCTAAGGTGCAGACATCTGTCAAGGAGTCTGTACAGAATATGACAGGTAAATTAGTGAACAGAGTAAATGTTATTGTTGCCGGAATTGATTTTGAGGAGCCGTCAGGCACCGACGAACCTTGTGAAACTGAAGATTAACAATTCTTGCCGGCAAATTAATACTTTGTCGGCTTTCTTTTTAGGAGTTAAATATATTTATGAAAAGAAGTGAAATGAGAGAACAGGGCTTTTTCCTGACATTTGAAAATCTGTTTACACCAAATGATGATATGGACGAGCTTATCGACCTTTACAGCGAAAATGTTGAAGAGGTGTGCGATTATGCAAAAGAAATATCCCAGGGGGTAAGAGAGCACAAAGAAGAATTTAATGAGCTCATAAGCGGATTTCTTAAATCATGGAAGCTGAGCAGACTGCCAAAGGTCAGTATTGCCATACTGTATGTTGCGGTTTATGAAATGAAGTATGTTGATTCAGTTCCCGACAATGTTGCGATAAATGAGGCTGTTGAGCTTGCTAAAAAGTATTCAACTAAGGATGATGCTTCATTTATCAATGGCGTGCTTGGTGCAGTAAGCCGCGGAGAATAATAATTATGTACATAGGCTTTGATACAAGCAACTACACAACATCTGTTGCAGTGTTTGACGGCGAGCGAATGATAAATAAGCGTAAGCTTCTGAACGTTAAGTCAGGCGAACGAGGACTGAGGCAGAGCGATGCTGTCTTCCAGCATACTGTGAATATGCCTGAGTTGATTAATGATGTTGATATTTCCGATAAAAAAATCAGTGCTGTTGCAGTAAGCACCAGACCGAGGAATATTGAGGGCAGCTATATGCCCTGCTTTTTAGTAGGTATCAATAACGCTGTCACTGTAAGCAGATTTGCAGATGCTCAGATTTATAAAACCTCTCATCAGGTGGGGCATATTCTTGCAGGTCTTTATTCAATAAACAGACTTGATTTGATTAATGAACCGTTCATTGCGTTTCATATAAGCGGCGGTACAACAGAAGCACTTCTTGTCAGACCTGACAGCAATGAGATTATAACCGCCGAAATCATTGCTCAGAGCAGTGACCTGAAAGCAGGACAGGCTATAGACAGAGCAGGGGTTATGATGGAACTGACTTTTCCCTGCGGCAGGGAGCTTGACAGATTATCTCTTATGAGCAGTAAAGAATATTCTGTTAAGCCGTCAATGAATGGTCTTGACTGCTCGCTTTCAGGTGTTGAAAACAAAGCAAAATCTATGTTTGAAAACGGCGAATGCCGGGAAAATATTTCTAAATTTGTGCTTACTTACATAGCAAATTCTATTGATGAAATGACGCAGCGTATTATTAAAAAATATGGTGAAATACCTGTAATGTTTGTCGGCGGTGTTATGTCAAACACTCTTATAAGAGAAAAAATAACAAAGAAGTATAATGCGTATTTTGCTGAGCCTGATCTGAGCTGTGACAATGCCTGCGGCATAGCAATATATGCTTATTTGAAAGACAGAAAATGAATGTTATTACAGTAACTCAGTTAAACACATATATAAAATCAATACTTGATGAAAATCCTGTTCTGAATACAATTTACATTAAGGGTGAAATCAGCAATTTCAAGCATTACTATAAAAGCGGACATATGTATCTTACCCTTAAGGACAGTAATTGCCAGCTTAAAGCAGTTATGTTTTCATCCTATGCATCAAGGCTTAAATTCAGACCTGAGGACGGTATGAGTGTTATCTGCCGCGGCAGAATTTCCGCCTATGAAAAGGACGGAGTATATCAGCTTTATATTGAGGATATGCAGCCTGACGGTATAGGCTCATTAAGTATTGCATTTGAACAGCTTAAGGAAAAGCTTGAAAAGGAAGGATTATTTGATATATCACATAAAAAATCCATTCCTAAATTTCCTCAAAAAATAGGTGTTGCAACATCAAATATGGGTGCTGCAATTGAAGATATAAAGAATATAATCAAAAGACGCTATCCGATTGCCGAGCTTGTTATTGCACCGACAATTGTTCAGGGAGATACTGCTCCTGAGGATATTGTCAAATCCATTAAGCTGCTTGACAGTATTGATGATATTGATGTTATCATTGTCGGAAGGGGCGGAGGCTCATTAGAGGATTTATGGGCTTTTAATACTGAAATTGTTGCAAGAGCTGTTTTTGAATGCAAAAAGCCGATAATTTCAGCGGTTGGTCACGAAACTGATTTTACTATCTGTGATTTTGCTGCAGATTTGAGAGCAGAAACGCCAAGTGCAGCGGCTGAAAAGGCAGTTCCCGATATTAATGAGCTGATGAAATTTACAGAATCAGCAGAGAACAAAATGCTTTACTGCATAACAAAGCGTCTGGAATATGAAGCACAAAGACTTGATTATATTTCAAATGAAAGTATACTTGCAGATTACAAAATGTATTTTGAAAATAAAAATGATATTTTATCAGCATTAAAAGATGAGATGCTGTCAGCATTTGAATACAAGCTTGAAAAATACAGATATAATCTCGGAATAATATCCGGCAGGCTTGATGCATTAAGCCCCTTGGCTGTACTTTCAAGAGGATATGCAGCGGTCAAAAGCTGCAATGGCGATATCATCAAATCAAAAGACAGCCTCAAGGCTGATGATAAAATAACTTTAAAATTTATTGACGGCTCTGCCGTATGCACTGTTGATGAGGTGAACTGATATGGAAATGACATATGAAAAAGCTGTATTGCGGCTTGAAGAAATAGTAGCGGCTCTTGAAAAAAACGAGGTTTCACTTGACGAAAGCCTGAAGCTTTTTGAAGAAGGGACCCGATTGACTGCTTTTTGTGCAGATAAGCTTAAAAGTGCACAGCAAAAAATCACAGAGCTTGTTAAGGAGTAATTATAATTATGAATAAGCTTGAATATAATAATATACTTAATAATGACATTATGCTTGTTGAAAGGGCATTAATTCAGAATTTGCCTAAAGCTAAGGATGGTCAGTCTGAGGTTGTTAATGCAATGAATTACAGCCTTTCAAACGGAGGGAAACGCATAAGACCTGTTCTTGCTCTTGAATTTGCAATGGCTTGCGGTGGAAGTCGTGACGAATGTCTGCCCCTTGCCTGTGCAATTGAATATATTCATACCTACAGCTTAATTCACGATGATTTGCCATGTATGGACAATGACGATATGAGGAGAGGAAAACCGAGCTGCCACAAGCAATTTGGCGAGGCAAATGCTTTGCTTGCAGGTGACGCTCTGCTTACTCACGCTTTTGAAATAATAGGTACATCTGATTTAAGCCCTGCCAAAAAAACAATGGCTGTGACTTTGCTTTCTCAGAATGCAGGTGTAAGCGGTATGATAGGCGGTCAGGTTATTGACCTTATTATTGAGGACGGTGATCCTTCACTCAGTGAACTTCTGACTGTTTATAAGCTGAAAACAGGTGCTCTTATTTCCGCCGCCTGCCTTATGGGATGTATCAGCGCAGGTGCAACCGAGGAGCAGCTTACTGCTGCATCAAAATTTGCATATTCGCTTGGTGTTGCTTTTCAGATTCAGGATGATATTCTTGACATTGTCGGAAATGAGGATGAGCTTGGAAAGCCAATAGGCTCTGATGCCGAAAACAATAAAAAAACCTACGCCTCTGTTAAAGGAACAGAAAAATCAAAAACAGATGTTGAACGGCTTACCAAACTTGCTGTGGCACAGCTTGATAAGTTTGAGAACACTGAATTTCTGAGAAATCTGGCTGTCAGCTTAATTAACAGAAGCAAATAAAGAGTTGATATTATGTCTGTGTTAGATAAGGTGAATTCACCTAATGATGTTAAAAAATTAAATAATGATGAGTTAAATGAACTCTGCAGTGATATCCGCAGTGAGCTTATTTCCACTGTATCAAAAACAGGGGGGCATCTTGCATCAAATCTCGGAATTGTTGAATTAACTGTTGCTTTGCATAAGGTTTTCAGCAGTCCGACCGACCAGATTGTTTTTGATGTGGGTCATCAGTGCTATACGCATAAGCTTCTGACAGGAAGAAAAGACAGGTTTTCTACATTGAGAACAGAAAACGGAATTAGCGGCTTCACACGACCTGTTGAAAGTGAACACGATATTTTTTCATCGGGTCACAGCTCAACATCTATTTCAGCAGCGGTCGGTCTTGCCAGGGCAAAGCAGATAAAAGGTGAAAAAGGCAAGGTTATTGCAATTATAGGTGACGGTGCCCTGACCGGCGGTCTTGCTTATGAAGCACTGAATAATTCAGGAAATGATAACAGTAACCTTATTGTTATACTTAATGACAATAATATGTCAATAAGTCAGAATGTCGGCTCAATGGCTAAAAATCTTAATACAATCAGAACGTCATCAAAGTATGTTACATTTAAATCAAAGCTGCAGAGAGGCTTGGCAAAAATACCTAAAATAGGCGGTCAGATAAGCAGAAGTTTTACTGCAATTAATTCAAAAATAAGAAAAAGAATTCTGAAATCAACATTCTTTGAGGATTTAGGATTCAGGTATTATGGTCCTATTGACGGTCATGATATGGATGCACTTACAGATGTACTCAATGTTGCGAAGGCTCACAACCATTCTGTATTCATACATATAAATACTGTTAAGGGAAAAGGTTATAATCCTGCTGAAAAAAATCCCACACAATTTCACGGTGTAGGTAAATTTGATATCAATACAGGAGAGCCGAAATCAAGCGGCAAAAACTTTTCATCAGTTTTTGGTGAAATTATGTGCGGCTTTGCTGAAAATGACGGAAGAATCTGCTGTGTAACTGCCGCAATGGCTGAGGGAACGGGACTTTGTGAATTTTCAAAGAAATATCCGAAAAGATTTTTTGATGTGGGCATTGCAGAGCAGCACGCAGTAACCTTTTCAAGCGGTCTTGCAAAAAACGGTTTAGTTCCTGTTTTTGCAGTGTATTCAACATTTCTGCAAAGGTCATATGACCAGCTTATTCACGACGTTGCAATGCAGAATTTAAAGGTTATTTTTGCAATTGACAGAGCAGGCTTCGTCGGTGAGGACGGTGAAAGTCATCAGGGCGTTTTTGATACAGCCTTTTTAAACTCAGTTGTCGGATTGACTGTTTTTGCTCCTTCATATTACGACGAGCTTGAATCTATGTTTTACGAAGGAATTTATAAAATCAAGAGTGCTGTGGCAGTACGTTACCCTCGGGGAAATGAAAAATTCAGACCTGACGGATATAAATATAATCACGAAAGCTACAAGGTATTCGGCGACAATGATTCAAAAAACTGCATTGTTACTTACGGCAGGGAATTCAGTGAATGTATAAAGGCATACAACAGTCTTAATGATACCTTTGTTATTAAGCTTAACAGAATTAAGCCGATTGACAAAAATGTGCTTAATGAGTTTAAGAATACTGAAAATATATTTTTCTTTGAAGAAGCAATTGCTTCAGGCGGAACAGGTGAAGCGTTCGGAAAAATGCTTGCCGAAAGCAATATTTCGGCGTCGTACAAACATATTGCGGTAACAGATGAATTTGTTAAACAGGCTTCAGTTGATTCACAGATGAGGACATATAAGCTTGATTGTGATTCTATTATCAGTGAGGTAAACAATGGCATCAAATAAAACACGACTTGACACAGCCCTTGTTGAACGCGGGCTTGCACCAAGCAGAGAAAAAGCTAAAGCCATTATTATGGCAGGAATAGTTTATGTAAATAATCAAAAATCCGACAAGGCAGGCAAGGATGTCAAACCCGATGATACTATTGAGGTAAGAGGAAGCACGCTGAAATATGTCAGCCGCGGCGGTCTTAAGCTTGAAAAGGCAATGGAGTGTTTTCACATTGACCTGAGTAACAAGGTTTGTATGGATGTCGGTGCATCAACAGGAGGCTTTACCGACTGTATGCTGATGAATGGTGCGGTAAAGGTTTTTTCCGTTGATGTCGGATACGGTCAGCTTGCATGGAAGCTCAGAACTGACGAGCGTGTAGTTAATCTTGAACGAACTAATTTCAGATATGCAACAGCCGAACAGATAACAGAGCCTGTTGATTTTGCTTCTGTTGACGTTTCCTTTATTTCATTAAAGCATATTCTTCCTAATCTCAATTTGTTCTTAAAGAAAAACGGACAGGCTGTCTGCCTTATTAAACCGCAATTTGAAGCAGGAAGGGAAAAGGTCGGCAAAAAAGGCGTTGTAAGTGATATCAATACACATATTGAGGTCGTTGAAAATGTTATTGATATGGCTGTTGAAAATGGCTTTTCAGTGCTCGGTCTTGAGTTTTCACCCGTCAAGGGTCCTGAGGGAAATATAGAATACTTGATTTATCTGGTTAAATCGGAAGAGCCTGCTGTTTCGGAAAATGTGGATGCTATGGCTCTTGTAGGCAAATCTCATGAGGAATTGTTATGATTATTTCAGTATTACCTAATCTGTCTAATGCAGGTGTTGAAAAGCTTGCAAGAGATGTATTTGACACTTTAAATAAGTTTGACACAGAAATTTATGTTTCTGATGAATTTAAAGAAATTTTTTCAGATTGCAGGGTCTGTTATACCAATCCTGACAATCTTATAAATATATGTGATGTTGCTATTGCCATCGGCGGCGACGGTACAACTCTGAATGCTGCGAAAAAGGCTGCTCAGCTTAATAAACACATTTTAGGTATTAATGCAGGCAGACTCGGATTTATGAGCGGTCTTGAAAAGGACGAGCTGAGCCTTCTTGAAAGAGTTGTTTACAGTGATTATGAAATTGACGAAAGATTAATGCTCAAAGCTGATATAGTTAAAGACGGAAAGATAATTTCAACACGTCACTGTCTTAATGATTTTGTTATTTCACGCGGCTTCTTTGCAAGACTCATTGATATAAATATTACCAGTGACAACCGTAATGTTATGAATATAAGAGCTGACGGAGTTATAATTTCAACGCCGACAGGTTCAACTGCATATTCAATGGCGGCAGGCGGACCCGTCGTCAGTCCCGAAGCAAGCTGTATAATTGCAACACCCATATGCTCACATTCACTTGTGGACAGAAGCTTTATTTTTTCAACCGATCAGACACTTGTCATCAGAGCAGGAAATGATCTGAACAATCAGCCCGTTATGACTGTTGACGGTCAGGAAGCGATTGATATTGAGCAGGACTGTGAAATTCATATTTCAAAATCTGATATGATTACAAAGCTGATAAAATTAAAACCTGAAAACTTTTACGAAATTCTCAGTAAGAAGATAATCGAGAGGAGAGCCTAATGAAAAAAAGAAGACATGCAAAAATCCTTGAACTGATAAGCTCTAAAAATATCGAAACACAGGAGGAGCTGCAGGCTTTTCTGCTTAAATGCGGATTTGAGGTAACACAGGCAACAATCTCGCGTGATATAAAGGAATTAAGGCTTGTTAAAGAGCTTAATGATAAGGGCAGATATATTTATTCCACAGGCAAAAAATCCTCAAATGATGCTTTCAGAAGAACCGGAGGAATTTTCGCTGATTCAATTATAAAAGTTGAACACGCACAGAATATTGTATCTATAAAATGCTTTACGGGTATGGCAAATGCCGTATGCACTGCAATTGATGCAATGGAGTGGACAGGTGTTGTGGGTACTATATCCGGTGACGATACAATTTTTGTTTTATGCAAAACAGAGGATTTCGCAAAAATTTTCACAATGAATATGGAGAAAATCTTAAATGTTAAGAACTCTTGATATTGAAAATATTGCAGTAATTGAAAAAGCAAGTGTGGATTTTTCAGCCGGTCTTAATGTTTTAACAGGTGAAACAGGTGCAGGTAAGTCCATTGTTGTTGACTCAATTAATGCAATTCTGGGTGAACGTACTTCAAAAGAGCTTGTAAGGCACGGCTGTGACAATGCATATGTCAGTGCATATTTTGAGGATATAACTGAATCTGTTGCAGAAAAAATAGCTGAATTCGGTTATGAGCTTGACGATAATACACTCCTGCTGTCAAGAAAAATAAGTGCTAACGGTAAATCAGCCTGTAAAATTAACGGCAAAAGTGCTACCGTGTCAATGCTTAAGGAAATAGGCTCTCTGCTTGTTAATATCCACGGTCAGCATGACAATCAGGCTTTGCTCAATCCTGATTATCAGTATCAGTATATAGATATGATGCTTGGTGATACTGAGCTTTTAAACAGCTATAAATCTGCGTTTCGGGATTTAATATCTGTCAGAAGGAAGCTCAAGACTCTGACAATGAGTGAGAGCGACAAGGATAAAGAGCTTGAGCTGCTTGATTATCAGATTAAAGAGCTTGAGGACGCAGATATAAAAATAGGTGAAAAAGAAGAGCTTAACAAAAGACGAACCCTGATTTCAAATGCTGAGGCAATAACAAATGCACTTAATCTTTCAGTGCAGACAATCAACGGTGACGACGAAAATAACGGTGTTCAGAGCAGTATAAGTGCTTGTTTTAACACGCTTATGCAGTTTGAGCAGACTAAGGATATAACCGAAATATTTTCAGATATAAATGATAAGCTTGAGGAGGCTAAGGACAGAATTAACGCCTTATTGAATGAGCTTAATTTTGACCCGAACGAGCTTGAGCAGATTGAGGAGCGTCTTGATTTATTATTCAGGCTGTCAACAAAATACGGCAGCGAAGAAAATGAAATGCTTGAATTTCTTGAAAATGCAAAGAAAAAAAGAGATTCAATCGTTTACAGTGATATGGAGCTTGAAAAACTGAATGCTCAATATGATGATTATTTTGACAAAACAGTCAGACTTGCCGAAAAATTATCAGACTCAAGAAAAAAAGCTGCATCTGAATTTGAAAGTCAGGTAAAGGCTGAGCTTGAATTTTTAGATATGCCAAAGCTGCAATTTAAGGTTGATTTTCAGAAAGGTAATTTAAGCTCAAACGGATTTGATAAAATTGAATTTCTTATTTCAACTAATCCGGGTGAACCGCCTAAGCCCATTGCAAAAATTGCCTCAGGCGGTGAACTTTCAAGAATAATGCTTGCAATTAAAAATATATTGTCGTACAATGATACAATCGGTACTTTGATATTTGATGAAATTGATGTTGGTGTAAGCGGCAGAGCGAGTCAGAAAATCGGACTCAAATTAAAATCTGTTTCAAAAAACACGCAGGTTATATGTGTTACTCATTCTGCACAGATTGCATCAAATGCAAATGAGCATTTTCTTATTGAAAAGGATGTTACAGGTGATAAAACATATACCAAAGTTACTTCACTTGATTTTGAAGCAAGAAAAAGAGAGCTTGCCCGTATTATGGGCGGTCTTGAAATTACCGATACACTCCTTAAAAGTGCGGAAGAATTATTGCTTGCAGATTAAAATATAAACTATTTGGAGGATTAATATAAATGGGAGTTTATGAAGAATTACAGGAGCGTGGATTAATCGCTCAGGTTACGGATGAGGAACAGATAAGAGAGCTTGTTAATGCAGGTAAGGCAACCTTTTACATCGGCTTCGACCCTACAGCCGACAGTCTGCATGTAGGTCACTTTATGGCACTTTGTCTTATGAAAAGACTTCAGATGGCAGGCAACAAGCCGATTGCTCTTATCGGCGGCGGCACAGGAATGATAGGCGATCCGAGCGGAAAAACCGATATGAGAAAAATGATGACACCTGAAACAATCGAGCACAATTGTGAGTGCTTCAAAAAGCAGATGTCAAAATTCATTGAGTTCGGTGAGGATAAGGCTATAATGGTTAATAATGCCGACTGGCTGCTTGACCTTAACTATGTCAGCCTTCTTCGTGAGGTCGGTGCCTGCTTCAGCGTTAACAGAATGCTGACCTTTGAATGCTATAAGCAGAGAATGGAAAGAGGTCTTTCTTTCCTTGAATTTAACTATATGATTATGCAGAGCTATGATTTCTACACCCTTTATAAGAAATACGGATGTAATCTTCAATTCGGCGGTGACGACCAGTGGTCAAATATGATTGGCGGAATGGAGCTTATCAGACGCAAGCTTCAGGGCGATGCAAATGCTATGACTATTACTCTGCTTACTAATTCAGAAGGTAAGAAAATGGGTAAAACAGAAAAGGGTGCTGTATGGCTTGATGCTGAAAAAACAAGCCCTTATGAATTTTATCAGTACTGGAGAAATGTTGGTGACGACGATGTTATCAAATGTATGAAGCTGCTTACATTTATTCCTATGAGTGAGATTAATGAGTATGCAAAATGTGAGGGCGCTGAGCTTAACAAGGTTAAAGAAGTGCTTGCATTTGAGCTTACAAAAATGATTCACGGTGAGGATGAGGCTGCTAAAGCACAGCAGGCTGCTAAGGCTCTTTTTGCAGGCGGTGCCGATAATTCAAATATGCCTACAACAACACTCACAGATGATGATTTTACAGACGGCGAAATCACAGTGCTTGATATGATGCTCAAAGCCGATATGATTAAATCAAAGGGTGAGGGCAGACGCCTTATTGATCAGGGCGGTGTAAGCGTTAATGATGAAAAGGTAAGCGGTGCACTCACAGCAATCAAAGCATCTGACTTTGATAAAGATATAATTATTAAAAAGGGCAAAAAAATGTTTCACAAGTTTATAAAATAATTCATAAAAATCCTCAGCAGAAATGAAGTGACCCCGAAAGTTTGGACAAATAAATATTAAATTTTAAGAGAATGAGTT